>Ga0207933_1000451_pt1 | contig 40223 bp, 22 predicted proteins | sample NGESurdeep092012_4_FD_184488 | JGI IMG/M metagenome (GOLD analysis project Ga0207933, IMG submission 184488) | Arctic peat soil microbial communities from Barrow, Alaska - NGEE Surface sample F53-3 deep-092012 (SPAdes) | ecosystem: Environmental > Terrestrial > Soil > Wetlands > Peat ... | reverse complement strand
CCCAGGAACGATCCGCGAAGGTTGGTCGATGGTTTTGCATCCCCCGAATTTCGCTCTTTCGCCTTCCATTTGGAGTTTTTCCGCAGCCTGTAAAGCCCCTTGGGAGTCAGGACGATTGACGTACGGGCTGAAGCCCGTACCCTTCAGCTCGGCGCTTTCGTCCAGCTCGCTGCCATTTTTCGCGGCAAACTCGGGTTCGCCGAAATCGAAGCTGGAGTTGGTCATCGCATTGGCTGGCTCTTCCGGCGCGACTTCGCCGAAATTGAAACCGGTGTCGGCGTTTGCGGATTCGGCGACATCGGCGGAGAGCTTGCCGGCAAAGTCGGGATCCATCATGGCTTGCGCATCGAGGATGAGCTGTCGGAAGGATTCAAGCGCCGCAAGCGCGCGCGCCGGAATGAGGCGGTTGGCGATGGCGGAGGCGACGGCGTCCCATGTGGACTGGCCGGTTTCAAGAGCCAGCCGTTCCAATGTTTCGAGTGTCTTCTTGCCAATGCCGCGCGTCGGCGTGTTGATGATGCGCTGCAGGGCCATCGAGTCGTGGGGATTGCGAATGAGGCGCAGGTAGGAGAGCAGGTCTTTGATTTCGGCGCGCTCGTAGAAACTGAAACCGCCGACCATGGTGTAGCTGATGTTGAAGCGGCGCAGCGCCTCTTCAACGAGGCGCGATTGCGAGTTGGTGCGGTAGAGAACGGCGCAGTGGCCTGCGGCGGCCCCTCCGGAGTTTTGGGTCTCGGACGAGTTTTCCTGCTCGCGAAAAAACGCCTGAATCTTGTCGGCGATGAAGAGGGCTTCATTCTCGCCGTCGGGCGCTTCGTAGTAACCGATAAGAGAGCCACCCTGGCGCTTGGTCCAGAGCTTTTTGCCTTTGCGGCGAATGTTGTTGGCGACAACTGCGCCGGCGGCTTCAAGAATGATCTGCGTGGAGCGGTAGTTCTGCTCGAGGCGGACGATGCGGGCGTTTGGAAAATCTTTTTCGAACTCGAGAATGTTGCGAATATCGGCGCCACGCCACGAATAGATGCTCTGATCCTCGTCGCCGACGGCACAGACATTCTGGTGCTCGCCGGCCAGGAGCTTCATCAGCTCGTATTGCGGGCGGTTGGTGTCCTGGTACTCGTCGACCAATACATATTGATAGCGGCGCTGGTAGCGCTCGCGCACTTCTTTGGAGACTTTGAGCAAGCGCGCGGCTTCGAGCAGCAGATCGTCGAAGTCCATGGCGTTGTTCTTGAGCAATTCGACCTGGTACTCCTTGAAGATGTGGGCGACGCGCTCGCTCGAGGGGTCTTTGGAGCTGAGGAAGTAATCCTGCGGATCGACCATGTGATTCTTGGCCCAGGAGATGCGGCTGAGCACGGTGCGCGGGGTGAGCTGTTTGGTGTCAAGCCCCATGCGCTTCATGATTTGCTTGACGATGCCCTGCTGATCGTTCTCGTCGAAGATGGTGAAGGAACGGGTGAGGCCCTTATCGCCGATTTTGAGGGCCTCGACGTCGCGGCGAAGAATGCGCACGCAGAACGAGTGGAAAGTAGAAATGAGCGGCTTGGCGAGCGAGGAGTGGCCGAGCAATCGATTGACGCGCTCAGCCATTTCGCCGGCGGCTTTGTTGGTAAAAGTGACGGCGAGGATCGAATCGGGCGCGACGTTTTTCTCCTGGATTAGCCAGGCGATGCGATGAGTGATGACGCGGGTTTTGCCGGAGCCGGCGCCGGCAAGGATAAGCAGGGGGCCTTCGGCGGCTTCAACCGCGGCGCGTTGTTCGGGATTGAGATGGTCGAGAAGCGGATGCAAAGCGTCGATTCCTGTGGGGACAGGTTCCTGAGTCTAGTGTACCGTTCGGGTGCGGTGCGATGCCGAGCGCGCATCAGCCCGAAAGCCTGTCGAGGATTCTGCGCGATCGTTCAGGCTAGATGCGATTTGCGATTTGTCAGAAGCGCGGCGGCGGAGAGGCTCAGCAGCGGGCCGACGATATTGAAGAGGGGCCGTGACGCATTGCCTTGCGCGTTGTTGCAGGCGCCGAAGAGTAGGGCGAGGAGAAACGTGGCCACGGGAACTGCGAGAAACAAAGGATATAGGAGCGATGCTTTGCGGGCCATTACCAGAGATTCCAAATCCAGGTGACCAACAGCGGAGTTTGCAGGCACCGGTGGGTGAGCGAGCGTTGCAACGCGCGTTGTATTTATCAAGTTGAGACTGCATGACAAGATGCGACTCATGAGAAAGATTCGGCTACCTATAGCCCTTGAAGTGACGACGCTTGAAGTGACGACATTTTGATTTGAATTAAAGCTGGGCGCTTCGAGCAAGTTGGGGAGCGCCCAGGGATCGCCGGACCTGGGGGAGGGCTGGCGATCCCTATTCCTTTAGGCCGTTTGCATTCTGGCGGTCAATTCGCTAACATAAATGGATACGCGTGGGGAAGCCCCTACGCTGTCAATGGCACCACGGCTTTTTGGCTCCGGTTTGGAGTCCCGCGAAAGCGGGCTGGCAAAGGCGGTGGGAGACGAGGGAAGCATGGCAACTGGCAAGAATATTGCGAAGGCACGCGCCGCTGTGAACCAGCCGGCGTTTCCGCTGCCTGAAGCAGTGAATCTCCTGAAGCAAGTGAAATATGCAAAGTTCGACGAGACCGTCGATCTGACGCTGCGTCTGGGCGTGGATACGCGCCATGCGGACCAGATGGTTCGCGGCACGGTTGTGCTGCCGCACGGGCTGGGCAAGACCAAGACTGTGGCAGTGATTGCGAGCGGCGACCGGCAGAAGGAAGCGATCGAAGCTGGCGCGGATTTTGTGGGCGGCGAAGAGATGGTCGAAAGGATCCAGAAGGAAAACTGGACCGACTTCGACGCGCTGATTTCGACTCCGGACATGATGAAGGTTGTGGGGCGGTTGGGCAAGGTGCTGGGACCGAAGGGTCTGATGCCGAATCCCAAGACCGGGACCGTGACGATGGATGTGGCCGCGGCAGTGAAAGAAATTAAGGCCGGTAAGGTGGAGTTTCGCGCCGACAAGACGAGCCTGGTGCATGTGCCGGTGGGCAAGCTGAGTTTCGAGCCGCAAAAGCTGATTGACAACGCGACGACGGTGATTGTTTCGATCGTGCGCGCGAAGCCTTCGGCGGCGAAGGGCAAATACATCAAGAGCGTGACGCTGAGCTCGACGATGGGACCGGGCGTTCCGCTGGATTCGGCTGTAGCGGATGCGGCAGTGAAGAAGTAGAAGAAGCAGGGACTAGGGACGTAGGGACTAAGAGTTAAACCTGGTTCCGGGCCATGCAGACGAAGTTTTGGAAGACAAGATTTGATAGAGCGCTGATTGATTGGCGCTGACCCGACGAGGGAGCAGGACGACAATGGCGATTTCGAAAACGAAAAAAACGGAGAAGGTGAAGTTGCTTGCATCTGAGCTGGCTTCATCGACTACCGCGATTGTGGGCACGTTCAGCAAGCTGACCGTGGCCCAAGATTACGAGCTGCGCAAGGTGATTCGCGAAGCCGGCGGCAAGTATCGCGTGGTGAAGAACAAGCTGGCAGCGATTTCGGGCTCGGGCACGCAGGTTGAAGCGGCGTTGAAGGGCCTGAAAGGCGCGAACTCGGTGGCGTTTACGGCGGGCGATCCAGTGGCGCTGGCCAAGGTGTTTGCCAAATGGGCCGGCGAGAACGCGGCGGAGTTCCATTTCAAGCTGGGGATTGTGGACGGCAAGCTGCTGAGCGTGGACGACGTGAAGGCGCTCGCAACAATGCCGGGCAAGGAAGAGATCTTCTCGAAGCTGCTGTACCTGATCAACGCGCCGGCACAGAGGCTGGTTACGGTGCTCAACGCTACGGGCCGCGATTTGGCTGTGGTGATTGGACAGGGGGTCGAGAAGGAAAAGTTTGCGGCTGGAGAAGCGGCGGCATAGGTTTTGGTTTCCCACCCTTTTCCGCAAGAAACCGCGAAAAAGGATGGGGCAACCGCAGCAGTTCGTAGTTCAGAGTTCGCGGTTCACAGTTGGCGGCAGTCCGAGGTCAACGACAAACTAAGAACAAGGAACTGAAAACAGGTTTTGGCTGAACGGCAAGTTGAAAGTGCGCGGGTCTGGCGCATCGGAAACTTTCTACTGCGTGGGTTAGCCTTTTGGACGAGAGTTTTGGCTCGGCCACGAATTCAAACGATTGATTGGAGAGAGACATGGCGGATATCGCGCAATTGGAAGAGCAAATCGTAAGCCTGAGCCTACTGGAAGCGGCGGCTCTGGTTAAGAAGCTGGAAGAGCGGCTTGGAGTATCGGCAGCAGCAGCGGCACCGGTGGCAGTTGCCGGCGGCGCGGCGGCCGGAGCAGCTCCGGCGCCTGAAGAGAAGACCGAATTTCAGGTCATCTTGAAGGATGCCGGCGCCAATAAGATCAATACCATCAAAGCCGTACGCGAGGTCACTTCGCTGGGATTGAAGGAAGCCAAGGACGTGGTGGACGGAGCGCCCAAGGCGATCAAGGAAAACGCGACCAAGGAAGAAGCGGCGGCCATCCAGAAGAAGTTTGAGGGCGTCGCAACGGTTGAGGTCAAGTAGACGGGGTCGAGTAATTGGGGCGAAATAAACAAACGGCACGGGACTTGCAAGGGTCGCCGAGACGCGCTAAGATAAAGGGTGCGCGCCTTGGCGGTTCTGCTCTGTAGGTCTAGTGCCGGAAGCGGCCAGGCGGCGCAAAAATGCGGGACGTGGTGGTGACGCAAGCGGCCGCAACTCAGAGCAGTAATCTGGGAGTGGGCGCTGAGGCTAAGTTCTTTTGAGTCAGTAATTTGAGTCGGCGGTTTTCTCTGGGTCAGGCGGAGTGGCCGTTGATGGTGGCAGGGACAGCTGGCAATTTGCGGCGGATGCGGGTTTGGCGATCGGCGAGGGCAATGGAAGAAAATTCGGATGGGAGCACTGGCGTTGAGCCGCGCTCGTGAGGCATTGCGTCCTTACGAGCTTTCTGTGTCTTCCCGGTGTGCTGCGAGGGAAATTCTCTAAACCCTGGCAGCCATATGCGCACAACTTTCCTTTACGGTTTCTCCCGTAATTCAGAGTTCAGCCGTTGTGCTCGCATCTTCCAATTGTGCGCAGTCTAGCGCACCTGCCCGAAGCACGCAACACCCACCGCGCGGTATTGACTGAGTTCTCACAGAACCCTCCTGATCCGGGTTCAATCCGGCGCACCGGGAAACAATCTCGGGGCCGCCGGCAACAGAAGGGCGGGCAATCATTGCCCGCTACGACGCAACTTCGGTTTATTACGGAACCAAACCGGCGCCAATGAGACTCGGGCGCCGGGCCGGTCGAGCTACGAAACAGGTGGCGGCGCCGGAACGACGAGGCTCAGGAGTGAACATGCCTAACGAGAAGCGCGCAATTCGCAGCCGGCTCGATTTTTCAAAGATTCCCACAGCCACCCAGATTCCCAACCTGATTGAAGTGCAGCGCCGCAGCTATGAGCGGTTTCTGCAGATGGACAAGCTGCCCAACGAGCGCGACGACTCGGGCTTGCAGTCGGTGTTTGTGTCGGTATTCCCGATCATGGACTTCCGCGGCATCTCGCAACTGGATTTTGTCGACTTCTCGATCGGCAACTGGGAGTGCAAGTGCGGCCACCTGAAAGGGCTGCATCACTTGCGCACGGCCTGCGTTCATTGCGGGGCCATGGTTATTACGGATCCGTTCATGTCCAGCGACGTGCTTTGCCAGAAGTGCGGCACCTACAACAAGAACACGCCGGACTTCTGTAACAAGTGCGGCGACCCCGTGAGCCTGCAGTTGAAGTACGACCAGCAGGAGTGCGAGGAGCGGGGCATGACGTTCTCGGCGCCGTTGAAGGTGACGGTGCGCCTGACCATTTACGACAAAGACCCCGAGACGGGCAACAAGACCATCCGCGACATTAAAGAGCAAGAGGTGTTTTTCGGCGACATTCCGCTGATGACGCCGAACGGCACGTTCATTGTGAACGGGACAGAGCGTGTGATCGTCTCGCAATTGCACCGGTCGCCGGGAGTGTTTTTCGAGACGGCTAACAATCGCACCTACTTCCTGGGCAAGATCATTCCCTACCGGGGATCGTGGGTGGAGTTCGAGTACGACCAGAAGAACACCCTTTATGTGCGCATCGACCGCAAGCGCAAGTTTCTGGGAACGATCTTCCTGCGCGCGCTGGGACTGCGCTCGGATGAGGAGATTCTGAAGACTTTCTACACGGTTGACCGGATTCACAAGGACGACGGCAAGCTGATGTGGCAAGTACAGCACGATGCAACCAAGGGCACGCACCTGGTTGGTGCGAAGCCTGCGCACGCCATCAAGCACGGCGGCGAGGAGCTCGCTCACGCGGGGCGCAAGATCACGCCGCATGCGCTGAAGGCGCTGCGCGCAGGAAACATCCAGAAGGTGGAAGTTGAGGCCGCGGAACTGGACGGCGCGCTGACCGCTTCGGATGTAGTGGACACGAATACCGGCGAAGTGATGGTGGAAGCGAACCTGGAGTTGACGGCCGACCGCCTGCACAAGGTGATGGCCTCCGGCGCGACATCGTTCGAGGTGTTCTTCCCCGACCGCGACGACGTGGGCAACATCATCTCCAACACTTTGAAGCGCGACTCGGTACGCAAGCCGGAGGAAGCGCTGATCGAGATATACCGCAAGCTGCGGCCGGGCGACCCGCCGACGCTGGACACGGCGACGGCACTATTCGAGGGCATGTTCTTCGATCCGCGCAAATACGATTTCTCGCGCGTGGGCCGGCTGAAGTTCAACATCAAGCTTTACGAGAACCAGGACGCGACGCATCTGGATCACCGGACGCTGACGGCGGAGGATTTCTACGCGACGATCCGCTACCTGCTGAAGCTGCGCAAGAACATCGGCATGGTGGACGACATCGATCACCTGGGCAACCGCCGCGTACGCGCGGTAGGCGAGCTGATGGAGAACCAGTTCCGCATCGGGCTGGTGCGCATGGAGCGCGCCATCAAGGAAAAGATGAGCGTGTATCAGGAGCTGAACACGGCGATGCCGCACGACCTGATCAACGCCAAGCCGGTGATGGCCGCGATCCGCGAGTTCTTCGGGTCTTCGCAGCTTTCGCAGTTCATGGATCAGACCAATCCGCTGTCGGAGATCACGCACAAGCGCCGTCTTTCGGCACTTGGGCCGGGCGGCCTGAGCCGCGAGCGCGCCGGATTTGAAGTGCGCGACGTGCACCCGACGCACTACGGGCGCATTTGCCCGATTGAGACGCCGGAAGGCCCGAACATCGGACTGATCAGCTCGCTGAGCTGTTTTGCGCGCATCAATGAATACGGCTTTATCGAGTCGCCTTACCGCAAGGTGAAGGACTCGCGGATTCTCGACTTCGTGGAGATCGTGAACGCCGGCGAAAGCGGCCTGCGCGTTGGCGACCACATCGAGAAGGACGAGGCGCACAAGCTGAACGCAAAGTTGAAGAAGGATGGCAAGCGCAGCATCGACTCCATTCCTTTCAGCTTCTACCTTTCGGCATGGGAAGAGGACAAGCACACCATTGCGCAGGCCAATATCGAGTTCAACGACAAGGGCCAGATCACCGAGGACCTGGTGAATGCGCGCCGTCAGGGGAACTTTGTGCTGGTGAACCGCACCGATGTGGACTACATCGACGTGAGCCCGAAGCAACTGGTTTCAGTGGCCGCTTCGCTGGTGCCGTTCCTGGAGCACGACGACGCCAACCGCGCGTTGATGGGCGCGAACATGCAACGGCAGAGCGTCCCGCTGCTGGTGGCCGAGGCGCCACTGGTGGGAACGGGCATGGAGGGGGTGACGGCGCGCGACTCAGGCGCGGTGATCCTCGCCAAGCGCAACGGCATCGTGGACTCGGTGGACTCTGAACGCATCATCGTGCGCGTGGAGGGTGAGCACCATCCCATGCAGCTTTCGCGCGAGGTGGGTTCGGACATTTATCAGCTCATCAAGTTCAAGCGCTCGAATCAGAACACCTGCATCAATCAAAAGCCGATTGTCCGCGAGGGCGAGCGTGTGGTGAAGGGGCAGGTGATTGCGGACGGACCATGCACCGAGGCCGGAGAGTTGGCGCTGGGACGAAATGTCCTTGTGGCCTTTATGCCGTGGCGCGGATATAACTTCGAAGATGCGATCCTGATCAGCGAACAATTGGTGCGCGAGGACTACTACACCTCGGTGCATATTGAGGAGTTCGAGATTGAGGCGCGCGACACGAAGCTGGGCCCCGAGGAGATTACGCGGGACATTCCCAACGTGAGCGAGCACGCGCTGCGCGATCTGGATGAGAGCGGAGTGATCCGCATCGGCGCCCAGATTGGGCACGGCGACATTCTGGTGGGCAAAGTGACGCCCAAGGGCGAAACCCAGCTTACGCCGGAAGAAAAGCTGCTGCGGGCGATCTTCGGCGAAAAGGCCGGCGACGTTCGCGATGCTTCGCTGACCTGCCCTCCGGGGATCGAAGGCACGGTGGTGGACGTGCGCATCTTCAGCCGCAAGGGTCAGGAGAAGGACGAGCGCGCGAAGATGATCGAGGCCGAATACGTGTCGAAGCTCGAAAAGAATTTGGGCGACGAGATTCGCATTCTGACCGATGAACGGTTGAAGCGCCTCGAAGCTATCCTGGGCGCCAAAGAAGTTTTGGCCGACCTGCACGACGAACGCACCAACAAGCGGCTGCTGACGAAGGGTCTGCTGCTGGACCGCGACACCATAGAGCGCATCTCGACGAAGAATCTCAAAAGGATTCGCTATGCCGACAAGGATCCGCGGGTAAACGAGCAGATCGACGAGATCGAGGAGATGACATCGCGGCAGATCGAAGTGCTGCGCAAGATTACGAATGAGAAGGTAGCCAAGTTGCAGAAGGGCGACGAGCTGCCTCCGGGCGTGATCAAGATGGTGAAGGTTTACGTGGCCATGAAGCGCAAGCTGAGCGTGGGCGACAAGATGGCCGGCCGGCACGGAAATAAGGGCGTGATTTCGCGCATTCTTCCGGTGGAAGATATGCCGTATCTGCCCGATGGAACGCCGGTGGAGATTGTGCTGAATCCTCTGGGCGTCCCCAGCCGTATGAATGTGGGGCAGATCCTGGAGACGCATCTGGGATGGGCCGCGCACGAGTTGGGCAAGAAAGTGGCCGAGTTGTTGAAGGCCAATTCTGGCGCGGAGTATGCACGCGAGATGGCGAAGAAAGAGTTCGCTGGCACCGCGGTGCTGCGGCAGTTGCTGGAGCTGGACGACGAGATGCTGATCCGCGTGATGCAGGGCATGGAAAAGGGCATCTGGTTTGGAACGGCGGTGTTTGATGGCGCAAAGGAGAGCGAGATCAAGGCTCTGCTGGCGTCGGCGGCGCTGCCTTCTTCGGGCAAGACCATGCTCTTCGACGGCTTGACTGGCGATCAGTTCGAGCAGCCGGTAACGGTTGGCTACATTTACATGCTCAAGCTGTCGCACCTGGTCGACGACAAGATTCACGCGCGGTCGATTGGGCCGTACTCGCTGATTACGCAACAGCCGCTGGGCGGCAAGGCGCAGTTCGGCGGGCAGCGTTTCGGCGAGATGGAAGTATGGGCTCTGGAAGCATACGGCGCCGCGTACATCCTGCAAGAACTGCTGACGGCAAAGTCCGACGACGTGTATGGCCGCACCAAGCTGTACGAGGCCATCGTCAAGGGCGAAGCTGCGATCGAGCCCGGAGTGCCGGAGTCATTCAACGTGTTGATCCGCGAGTTGCAATCACTTTGCCTGGACGTGGAGTTGATCAAGCGCGCGGACCTGATCAAGAAGCTGCCGGCGCCGGAAGTTGCGGCGGTGGCGGATTAAATGCAGCCTTCAGCCGTCAGCTTTCAGCCTTCAGCTTAATCGAGGGTGAACCGACGGCCGGAGCAAAGTGGAGTTTGTTAGCTGGAAGTTGTGAAAGCGGCTCAAGCGCAGAAAAGCTGAGGGCTGACGGCTGAAAGCTGATAGCTGGTTTTTCGGGTCCTTCTTGAAAGCGGTAAACGCCGCTACCCGGGAAGGAAGGACCCCAAAAGAATCCCGGGAAGTAACCGCGGCAGGCAACAGAGAGCTTGCCAAGGAGGGTCGCCTTGTTCCGTTCGAACCCGTTTGAGCTTACCAGCCCCATTACCGACTTCGACGCTATCCGCATCATGCTGGCGTCACCGGAAAAAATCCGCAGCTGGTCGCACGGCGAAGTTACCAAGCCGGAGACCATCAACTACCGCACCTTCAAGCCGGAGCGCGACGGCCTTTTCTGCGCGCGCATTTTTGGCCCGGTAACGGACTGGGAGTGCCTGTGCGGCAAGTACAAGCGCATGAAGCACCGCGGAGTGATCTGCGACAAGTGCGGCGTGGAAGTGACAGTGAGCAAGGTGCGCCGCGAGCGCATGGGCCACATTGAGCTGGCTTCGCCGTGCTCGCATGTATGGTTCTTCAAGGGCCTGCCCTCGCGCATCGGCCATTTGCTGGATATTTCGCTGCGCGATCTCGAAGGTATTCTCTACTTCGAGTCGTATGTTGTGATCGATCCGGGCGACGCGCCGGTGCGTGAGCGCGAGATCATCAAGGACGAGACGAAGTTCCGCGAGCTCGACCAGCAGTTCCGTCCCTCGGGCTTCAAGGCCATGATGGGCGCGGAAGCGATTAAGGAATTGCTCAAGCGCGTGAGCATCGACGAGCTGGGAGTGGAACTGCGCGAGCGGATGAAGACCGAGACCTCGGCGCAGAAGAAGATCAAGTTCGCCAAGCGCCTGAAGGTTGTGGAGGCGTTCCGCAAGTCAAGCAACAAGCCGCACTGGATGATTCTGGATGTGCTGCCGGTCATTCCCCCAGAGTTGCGCCCCCTGGTGCCGCTGGACGGCGGCCGGTTCGCGACGTCGGATTTGAACGACCTTTATCGTCGCGTGATCAACCGCAATAACCGGTTGAAGAAGCTGATGGACCTGCACGCGCCGGAAGTGATCGTGCGCAACGAAAAGCGCATGCTGCAGGAAGCTGTGGACGCGCTGTTTGACAACGGACGCCGCGGCCGCGTGCTGAGGGGCGCAAACAATCGCCCGCTCAAGTCGCTCTCTGACACTCTCAAGGGCAAGCAGGGCCGTTTCCGCCAGAATCTGCTGGGCAAGCGCGTGGATTATTCGGGCCGCTCGGTGATCGTGGTGGGTCCGGAGTTGAAGCTGCACCAGTGCGGACTGCCGAAGAAGATGGCGCTCGAGCTGTTCAAGCCGTTTATCTATCACCGGCTGGAGCAGACCGGGCAGTGCACCACCATCAAGCAGGCGAAGGAAATGGTGGAGATGCAGGAGCCGGTGGTATGGGACATTCTTGAGGAAGTGATCAAGGATCATCCCGTGATGTTGAACCGCGCTCCCACGCTTCACCGCTTGGGCATTCAGGCATTTGAGCCGGTGCTGGTGGAAGGCAAGGCGATCAAGATTCACCCGCTGGTCTGTACCGCGTTCAACGCGGACTTCGACGGCGATCAGATGGCCGTGCATATTCCGCTGTCGCCTGAGGCGCAGATTGAAGCGAGCGTGCTGATGCTGGCCTCGCACAATATTCTGTCGCCGGCAAGCGGCCAGCCGATTACCGTGCCGACGCAGGACATGGTGCTTGGGCTTTATTACCTGACCAAGGCCAAGAAGGGCGGCAAGGGCGAAGGCCGCGTGTTCTCGAATACGGAAGAGATCCTGATGGCGCTCGAAGCAGGCGAAGTGGAGACGCTGTCGCCGATTCGCATTCGCTACACGGGCAAGGTGCTGGATATGGCCAACGCCTACGACGATCAGGATCTGACGCACACCGAGTCGGTGGACTTTGCCAAGGAGTACCTGTCGACCACCGTAGGCCGCGTGATTCTGAACGACGCGCTGCCGCCCGGCATGCCATTTGTAAACGGATTGCTCAAGAAAAAGGGCATCGGGCAACTGGTGAACTACTGCAACCAGAACCTCGGGCTTGAGGTGACGGTGGGAATGCTGGACCGCATCAAGTCGCTGGGCTTCAACTATGCGACGCGTTCGGGCCTCTCCGTGGGCCTGGACGACATGGTGATTCCTGCGAGCAAATACACCACGGTCGATGCTGCCGACAAGAAGGTGATCGAGGTCCAGAAGCAATACATGGACGGCGCCATCACCAACGGCGAGCGCTCGAACAAGGTGATCCAGATGTGGTCGGCGGTGACGGACCAGGTTGCCGACGAGATGTTCTCGAACATGAAGAAGGCGGACGACGACGGAGCCATGAACCCGATTTACATCATGGCCGACTCGGGCGCCCGCGGATCGAAGCAGCAGATTCGCCAGTTGAGCGGAATGCGCGGACTGATGGCCAAGCCTTCGGGCGAAGTTATCGAGACGCCGATCACCGCGAACTTCCGCGAAGGGCTGACGGTGCTCGAATACTTCATTTCGACGCACGGCGCTCGCAAGGGCCTGGCCGATACGGCACTGAAGACGGCCGACTCGGGCTACCTGACGCGGCGGCTTGTGGACGTGGCGCAGGACGTGATTGTGACTGAGCCTGATTGCGGAACGCTCGAGGGAATCTACGTCGGCTCCATTGTGGAGTCGGGCGAGATCATCGAGCCGCTGCGCGACCGCATCATCGGCCGCGTTTCACTGGAACGCATCAAGGATTACGACGGCAACGTTGTGGTTGAAGTGAACCAGCCCATCGACGAGGACATTGCATCGGCGATTCAGGGCGCGGGCGTGGAACGGGTGAAGATCCGCTCCGTGCTTACCTGCGAATCGCGGCGCGGCGTTTGCGCGCTGTGCTACGGGCGCAACCTGGGTTCGGGCCGCATGGTCGAGCTGGGCGAAACCTGCGGCGTGATTGCAGCGCAATCCATCGGCGAGCCGGGCACGCAGTTGACCATGCGTACTTTCCACGTGGGTGGCACAGCCAGCCGCGTGCAGGACAAGTCGCGCCTCGATGCAAAGAACAACGGCTTCGTGCGCTTCATCAACCTGAACACGGTAGAGAGCAAGGAAGGCGAACTGGTGGCAATGAATCGCTCCGGCTCGTTGGCCATTGTGGACGAGCGCGGCCGTGAAAAGGAGCGCTACCAGGTGGTTTATGGCGCGCGCCTGCGTGTTCGCGAGGGCTCGTCTGTGAAGCTGGGCGAATTGCTGGCCGAATGGGATCCTTACACCTACGCCATTCTTACCGAGATTGGCGGCCCGGTGCAGTTCAAGGATCTGCAGGAAGGCATCACGCTAAACGAAGAAGTAGACGAAGTGACCGGCCTGTCGCGCTGGGTGGTTGCCGACTCGCCCGACGAGAAACGGCAGCCGGCCATTGCGATCAAGAGCGCCAAAGCCAGCAAGCGCTACCTGCTGCCCCGCGGCGCGCACCTTATGGTGCAGGACGGCGACAACGTGGGCCCGGGCGACGTGCTGGCCAAGATTCCCAAGGAGAGCACGCGCACCAAGGACATCACGGGCGGTTTGCCGCGCGTGGTGGAGCTTTTCGAGGCGCGCAAGCCGCGCGAGACTGCGATCATCAGCGAAATCGATGGCGTGGTCCGGTTCGGCGAGGTCTCGAAGGGACAGCGCAAGATTTACGTGACGGCCGACAACGGCGACGAGAAGGAATACTCGGTGCCGCGCGGAATTCACGTGAACGTGCAGGAAGGCGAACGGCTGCGCGCAGGCGATCCGCTGATGGATGGTCCGCTGAACCCGCACGACATTCTTGCCGTGCTGGGCGAGAAGGAGCTGCAGGCTTACCTGGTGAACGAAATTCAGGAAGTCTACCGGTTGCAGGGCGTGGCGATTTCGGACAAGCACATCGAAGTGATTGTGCGGCAGATGCTGCGCTGGGTGAGGATCGACGAGGTGGGCGACACGGGCTTCCTGCTCGAACAGCAGGTGGACCGGTTCCGCTTCTCGGAAGAGAACGAGCGCGTGCTGCAAAACGGCGGCCGTCCGGCAATCGGACGTCCACTGCTGCTGGGCATTACGAAGGCGTCGCTCTCGACTGACAGCTTCATCTCGGCAGCCAGCTTCCAGGAGACGACACGCGTGCTCACCGAGGCCAGCATCAACGGCGCGATTGATAATCTGCGCGGGTTGAAGGAGAACGTGATCGTGGGCCGATTGATTCCCGCGGGCACGGGCCTGGAGTACTACCGCAACGTGCAGCTCTCCCCAGAGCTTGAAGAGGCCGCGGCTCGCGTGCAGCAGGAAGTGCATGCCGAGATCGAAGCCGCCGAGCGCGAACTGGAACTGATGCGGCAGGAAGGCGAGGCCGAGGAGATGGCGGCGGAGTAAGGCACCTGCGGTGCGGCAGCCTTTTGGAGCAGATCATCAACCTAACTACGGGCCCGGCCAAAAGCCGGGCCTTTCTTATGCGCAGATTTTCTTATGCACAGATTCCGGGTGCTAAGTCCTGGGCGGCGGCGGCCGATTCTGGATTTCGGCTTTGCCGGGATTGCTTGACGGCATACATGGCGGCGTCAGCGGCGCGAAGCAGGCTATCGGCGGACGGGGCGTCTTCAGGGTAAACTGCGAAGCCGACACTGGCGGAGCCGTGCAGCACATGTCCGCCGACCGCGAAAGGCTCGTCGAAACAGCGTTCGAGGCGAAGCGCAATCTCCAGCACGTCGGGTCGACTGTGCGCAGTGGAGACCACGGCCGCGAACTCATCGCCGCCGAGACGCGCGAGAATGTCGCCTGGCCGCAACTGACGCTGCATGCGCCGCGCTGCCTCTTGCAGGAATAGATCTCCCACCTGGTGACCGTATTGGTCGTTTACCTGTTTGAACTCATCGAGGTCGATGAAGATGAAACCGACGATGCCGGCAGATTGCCGAGCGCCTTCGATCATCGCGTTGAGATGTTTTTCCATAGAGAAGCGGTTGGGGACGTCGGTGAGAAGGTCGAACTCCGAGCGGCGCACGAGATCGGAGTAGAGGCGCGAAGTCTCGATGGCCAGGCTGGCCAGGCCGGCCCCGAGGGCCAGCGCTGCCGATTCTTCCGCGCCGGGCTTGTTAAGCCGATGGATGGCGGCGAAGATCGTTCCCAATACGGCTCCCGAGCGGCCCGGAATGTCCTGCTGGATGATCCGCTGACTGGTGATCGATGCCGGTCGCCTGCCGAGAGATGGTGCATTGGCGATCTTGCACCAGCAGGCAGCACCGTGCAAACGGAAGGAAGCGACTTGAGTGATGTTATCGATGATCTCGCTGAGCAGACGTGAGTTGTTGATGTCTTCGAGAATGCGGCTACGGCGCTGTTCGATGTATGCCAGCGTCGCGGCCTTCTGGCGCGCACGCCGCTCCAGTGCCCAGCTTCTGGCGCCAATGGCAATGACCACGCCAAGCAGTAGGCCGACCAGCAGCATGAGATGGCGCACATCCAGCCACGAAGGCAGCGCCACAACCTTGATGTCGTCGGCGTTGCGCATGAGAATGTTGAAGGGCACCTCGCCGTTGAAGGGATTCGCATCCGTGAGCAAGCAGATGCCGGTGACGCGAATATGCGTGCCCACGGGAATGTGGTACATGGGCGCAAGCGGGGCCTTGCTTGCCGAGCCGGGATGGCGAATGATGGCGGAGAGCAAATGACCGTCGGAGTCGAGAACATACTCATCCTGCGTGGCCTGCCGCACCTCGGTCACCACCTGGCCCTCCACTGAAACCAGATCGAAGACGTGGCTATGGCCATCATTGCCGCCATGGGCCAGTTGACTCCACGTGAAGAGCGAGGGAGTGACTGGCGCCAGTGTCGTGGTCTCGTGGACCTCGCCGTGAGTCAGATTCAGGAAGCCATTCTCCACGGCAGGAAATCCGATCACATCCGCGATGTAATCCAGGTGCAGCGGAGCGGAACTATCGCTGGTAATCCATATGCTCTTTGCGCCGTTCTGCAGGACCATAGCCACGCCGGGCTGATCGTAAGTGACGGTTCCATGCACGCGCTCGCGATCGCTGTTGTCCTGAACGTGGTAACCAATCAAAATCTCGTCCATCGGCGTTATTGCGATTGACCACGGATCGACTTTTGCGGCCTTCAGAATCTTCACCTGATCGAGCGACGAGACGTGAAGCAGAATGCCGGTTTGCTGCATTTTGTTGTCGAAGATGCCGGATTGAACGCCGGTGATCTCTACCTGGGCATCGAGCAACCCCTTCAAGCGAGCCGGGTCATCGCTTTCGATGGTGACCCTTGCATGCCCACCTTGCAGCAGGACGTTCAATTCAGTATTCCAAACGGGCGCCTGGGAGTTGAGCACAAGGTCGGCGGACTGAATCACCGCACGCACCGTAACCAGACTGCAATCCGTTTCGGCGTGGATCATCTGCGCAAAGGTGGGATGAAGGGCTTTGGGCAACACGACGTGGCCCAGGATCGCGATATTGGCGCCTTCCACATACGGCCTGAAGCTCTCGTGCATGGTTCCGCGCACCCGAACGCGATCGCCGGGAACGAGGTTGTACAGCCCGGTGAGATGCACGTAAATGCCCGCAACACCGTCCTGGACAAACAGATTGTGTTCGTAGGCGCGGTAGTTGGTAACCGTGCCCTCAAAGTCGACAGGCATGTGCTGGCTAGCCTGGGCGTTGGTGAGGTTGTCGGCGACCTGCAATGAGGTGATTTGTCCAGACGGCTGTGCCCATGCGTGCAAAGCGCACACAGAAAGTACAGCGAAGATATGGACCATCCTTTTCATGGGCGCGGCTCATAGGGCTGGACGATACGGGCTCCAGTCCTATGAACTCTTATCGGCAGAGGATGGAGGACAATGAACCGGAATATGACGTGGGGGCGAGGAAATCTTGCCGGATCGACGAGTTGCGGGAGGGGGCTAACAGCGACCGGGAGTGGGGACCAGGAACGAGGACCAGGAGCGGGGACTAGGAGCGAGTTCCTGGGGCCAGTTCGGGTTCGGGCTGGTCGTCGGTGGCACGGGAATTCGCCAGTCGGGTGTACTTGGCCACATACATGGCGGCGTCGGCTCCGCGCAGGAGGCTGTCGGCGGAGTCGGCGTCTTCAGGATAGATAGAAACGCCAAAGCTCGCCGAGCCTTGCAGGAAATATCCGTCACCGACGAAGGGATCATGGAAGCAGGCTTGAAGGCGCGAAGTGATCTCTTCAACCTCGGCGCGGTTGCGCACTTCTGAAACGAGCACGGCAAATTCGTCGCCGCCCAGCCTAGCGAGCACGTCGCAGGGACGGAGTTGCCGCTTCATGCGGCGGGAGACTTCCTGGAGATACTGATCGCCGACCTGGTGCCCATGGAGGTCGTTCACCTGCTTGAATTGATTGAGGTCAATATAGATCAGCCCAAAGATTCCGGCGGTTTCACGCGCGGTTTGAATCATGGTACTCAGAGCCTTTTCCATGGCAAAGCGGTTTTGCACGTCGGTGAGGAGGTCGAACTCCGAGCGATGCACAAGGTCTGAGTAGAGACGCGAAGTTTCAATGGCGAGGGTTGCCAATTCCGCTCCCATGGTAAGAGCGGCTATCTCCACGGCATCGGGATTGGTGCGAGCGTCGAAGGCGGCGAGGATGGAGCCGAGAGCGGGGCCGGAGCGCGCAGCGACCGGACATTCGACGGTGCGCAGCGACGAAGATTCAAGCTGAACCGGGCGGTTGCCCAGGGCAGCCCCATCGGCGACCTGGCACCAGCAGGGCGCGCCATTGAGCCTGACAGAAACCAACTCCGTGACCCGTTCCAGAACGTCAGCGAGAGGCTTGGAGTGGTTGATGGCTTCGAGAATCTTGCTTCGGCGGCGCTCGACATATGCAAGGGAGCCGATGCGGCGACGGTTGCTGCGCTCCATGTACAACGCACGAATGCCCAGGGCAATAAGCATTGCGATCAAGATGCTAACGATCAAGACGAGATGGCGCACATTCAACCACGGAGGTCGAGCGACGATCACGATGTCATCAACACTGCGCAGCAGGATGCTGAAGGGGACTTCTCCGTTGAAAGGGTTTGCGTCCGTGAGCATGCAGAGGCCAGTGACGCGGATTCGCGCACCCAAAGGAACCTCCATCATGGGAGGAAACGGAGCGGGAGTCAATGCGCCGGAATGACGCAGGATGACGGAGAACAGGTGGCCATCTGACTCGAGCACATATTCGTCCTGAGTGGCTTCCCGCACCTCGGTAATCACCTGGCCTTCGGTAGAAACCACGTCGAAGACGTGGCTGTGCCCTTCGTTGCCGCCGAGAGCAAGTTGGCGCCAGGTGAACAGGGAGACGGCGACGGGCGCCTGCACCAGGCTGTCGCGGATTTCACTGCGGTTGAAGGCGAGAAAGCCGTTCTCAACCGTCGGGAATCCCACCGCGTCGGCAATATCACCCACGCGCAGGGGGCTCCAACTGTCGGTATTAATCCACAGGCTTCTGGGGCCGTTCTGCAGCACCAATGCCGTGCCGGGCTGATAGTAGGTAATGGTTCCGCTGACGCGCATACGTTGCGAAAGATCGTTGGCGCGATAGCCGGTAATGATATGGTCCATGGGCGTAACAGGCAAGGACCAGGGATCAGAACTTGTGCGTTTGAGAATCGTGACCCCGGACAGCGACTGCACGTGGAGCAGGATGCCGGTCAGCTGCATTTTGTTGTCGAAATGCCCGGAGATTACACCGGTGATCTCCACCTGAGCATCAAGCAGGTCCTTGAGGGCGGAGGGATCCGAGCTGTCGATGTTTGCGTCTACAGGTCCGCCATCCATGACCATGTGGAGAAAGATCGCGGGCGTAGTCGATCTAGCGTCGGGCACCATGTCGGCGGAGCGGATGACGGCGTGCACGGTGACGAGCTTGCAATCGGCTTCGGCTCGGATCAACTGCTCAAAGGTAGGCTGCACGGGTTTGGGTAATGGAACGTGGCCAATTACGGTAATTTCCGCGCTATCCACATAGGGCCGGAAACTCTCGTGCATGGTTCCACGCACTAAGACGCGATCGCCGGGAGCGAGATTGAAACTTACTTTGGGATGGACATAGATGGAGTCGTTGCCGTCTTGCACGAACAGGTCTTTGTCATACGAACGGTAGTAAGTGACAGTGGCCTGAAAGGCGGCGAGCGGGTGCTGGCCGGCCTGTGTATTTGTGAGCGTAGCGGCGGCGTGCAGCCCGAGCGCCTGAACAGGAGTGGGCGCAGCGGAGAGCGCAGGATTGGCGGCCGACGCAATCGGAGCAATTGCGAAGAGGAAGACAGCCGGCAAAAGAAATCGTTTCATCGCTACTTGCTCACATCGCCTTCATGTTCTTTCCACGCTCGAATGCCCTTTTTGGATTCTGGCGGCCGTGTGATTCATTCGATCCCGCAGGATGGAAAAGGGAGCCGCGCGAACGGGGAGCATTTTGGGTGAAGTGCCTTGGACCTAATGTTACTCAGGGTGAAGTGGTTGGGAATAACACTTTCGGTGTGCCTGCGTTTCGGTTCCGGCGGTTTTGATGAGGTCGTTGCCGGGCGCATTCGCCCGCGAAAAGTTTCGGGTTGGAAATTGCGGAATCCCGTGCATTGGAGACGGCGCTTGCCCATATGCGTCTGCGCGGCGTGCCTGAGTGTGCCTGACCAATCCGGCATGGCGTTTGTGACTCGCCCGAGAAACCCAGGCTGGGCCCTTGGAACCGGGGGTCGCCGTGGGGTTCTACACTAATTGCAGGCCGTTTTGAGCAGGGAAAAAGAGGCGATTTGAAGGAGATATGGCGAAGAAACTGCGGGTTGGCATTCTTTTTGGCGGGCGTAGCGGCGAGCACGAGGTTTCGCTGCTTTCGGCGGCATCGGTTCTGGGGGCGATTGACCGCGACAAATTCGACGTAACCCCTATTGGAATCACGAAGGAAGGGCGCTGGCTGGCGGCGGCCGACGCGCGCGGCCTACTGACCGGCGATGCCGGCCCGGTCGGGCGTCGCCTGCGAGCGGGCGATCCGGAGGCGACTTTAGGGGCGAGGTTATTAAGCGAAGGAATTCCTACGCTTATGGCTCCGGGGCCGGCGTCTCAGGGGCAGACTGGGAAGGCCATTGACGTCGTTTTTCCCGTGCTGCACGGTACTTTTGGCGAGGACGGCACGATTCAGGGACTGTTTGAGCTGGCGGGCATTGCCTATGTCGGTTCCGGCGTGCTGGGCTCGGCAGCGGGGATGGACAAAGACGTGATGAAGCGGCTGTTTGCCGAGGCTGGGCTGCCTATCGTGAAGGATGTCACGCTGCTGCGCGCGGACTGGGAGAAGACGCCGCGCAAAACAATTTCGGTGGTGGAGAAGGCGCTCAAATATCCGGTTTTCGTGAAGCCGGCGAACCTGGGGTCGTCGGTTGGAATTTCAAAGGCGCACGATCGCCGGGAACTTCGACCGGCGCTGACGCTGGCGGCGAAGTACGACCGGAAATTGATCGTGGAGCAGGGTGTCGGCGGCAAAGCGAGGCGCGGAAGCCAAGCAGGGCGCGGCGGCGGGGCGGCGCGGGCGAGAGAGTTTGAAGTTGCGGTGCTGGGAAACGACGACCCAAAGGCCAGCGTGGTTGGCGAGATTATTCCCGGCAAGGAGTTTTACGATTACGAGGCGAAGTATCTGTCAGAGGGATCGGTGCCTGTGATTCCGGCGAAGATTACGCGCGGCGAGAGCCGCCGAATTCGCGAGATGGCAGTGACAGCGTTCAAGGCCTGCGATCTTTCGGGGCTGGCGCGCGTGGACTTTCTGATGGAGCCGGAGGGAAAGAAACGAATCTACCTGAACGAAGTGAATACGATGCCCGGCTTTACGCAGATCAGCATGTATCCAAAGCTGTGGGAGGCGACGGGGCTGAGCTACAAGGATCTGATCACGCAACTGATTGAACTGGCGCTGGAGCGGCACGCGGAGAAGGCGCGGACGGTTTATAGCAGGGAAGAGTGATAAAGCAGGGACCAATGGAACTAGGGAACAAGGGACCAAGAGGACTAGGGAACAAGAGGACGAGGGAACAGGGAACAGGGTTGCGGTGTCTAATGGATAGGGCGCGTTCTCGGGTGCTGATCAGCGCGGACTTGTGATGCGAGAATTTCTGGTGCGCGAGCTTCTGGTGGTGGGTGCGTTGGGTTCCTGATCCTTTTTCCTTGTTTATTGCTCTTTCGCCGTATTCTGATTTCGAGGGACGATTGCGATGACTTTGCTTGATGCTCCAGAGTTCGATGCCGCGCGGTCCAGGCGCAACCGGTTGATTGCGCAGTTGAGCGCGGGCGCGCTCGTGGTGCTGTTTATCGTGGGCTGGCTGGTGTGCGGCCGGCCGGTGGACTGGCCATGGAATTGGAGCCGCTATGTATTCGGGCGCGCGGCGGTGAACAATTTTCTGGGCGCGCTCGAAGCCAACGATCTGTCGAAGGCGTATGGCGTCTGGGAGCACGACAAGAACTGGCAGCAGCATCCGGCGCAGTACAGCACCTATCCATTCGCGCGCTTCCAGGGCGATTGGGGGCCGACAAGCCCGGACAACGAATATGGTCCCATTCACAGCCACAAGATTGTGCTGGCCGGGCGCTATGGAAACGGCTTGCTGGTGGCCGTGCTGATCAACGACCGCAAGAGTGGCGCGCTCGATCTGGCTTACGATCCCAAGACCGGACAGTTGAGTTTTGCGCCGCCGGGCGTGAGTCTTTATCTCGGACCGTAGGGCAGTTTTCAGTGATCAGTGATCAGTGATCAGTGGTCAGTGAGCAGGACAGCAGGACAGCGAGTCAGCAAGTCAGCTGGTCAGCGAGTCAGAGCGCCGGCGCGGCGGCAAATGTTTATCAGAAAAACAACAGCAATTAATTCGCCGTTTGCACCAGTTATTGTGCAATGATAATCAATTCTAAAAGACTTAAATCAATCTTAGGTGCCCATTGGGCATCCAAATTTCTTTTTGAATTATTTTCTCTCTCATCCAAATGTTAACGCAAGAGTAAACAGGAGCCGGTTAGAGACGGAGGGAGCAAGAGAGCAAGGGAGCGAGGGAGCAGCGGACCGTGGGAACGTGGGGAGCGATTTTGGTTTGTTTCGATCATGAGACTATTGTGCGCTGGAAGGGGGTAATTATCGGCAAAGTTGGTGAGACCGGGGCCGGAGATTTTGGAGCGGGGAATGAACGACTTACGGGAGCCGCGTGGATTTATTTTGGAAGCGGGGCTTGACAGCGAAAGTAGCGGGGCTCGCGGAGTTGGCGGTGTTAGCGGAGCTGGAAAAAAGCAGTCATCTGCCCATTCGTAAGAAAAATAAGGAAACGTCCCGTCTGTCCCCGGTTTCCCGGTTTCCCCGGTTTCCCGCGGAGTTGGCGGTGTTAGCGGAGCTGGAAAAAAGCAGTCATCTGCCCATTCGTAAGAAAAATAAGGAAACGTCCCGTCTGTCCCCGGTTTCCCTGTCCCCGGTTTCCCCGGTTTCCCGGTTTCCAATAGCCAACCGACCTCTTGTTGGTCGTCAATGCGCGCATAATCGCCAATTCACTCATTGACAACCGATAACGACAAGCGTTTCGCGGTGGGTGCGGCGCATAGCGCTGGGTGGCGCAGCGGTTTATCGAGAATTGCGGGCGAAAAGCAGACCATGGAAATGACAGAGTATGGAAAGCATGGAAAGCCATGAGGCCGGCTTCCCACTCTTCCCATTCTCCTTGGAAATCCCCTTTGGGATTTCCACATTCCCACGGCCTCGACGACTGGATGTGTGTCTTTTCATGCCCCCTCAACTGCAACCATCGCCGCCGCAAGAGGCTTGTAACGCATGTCTCAGGTCCACAACGTAACGCATGTACCGGTACACTAAAGGGGACTGTCGAGGGGGCCCGCGCGGTGGACGTTTAAGTCGTAGACGCCGATGCGGAGATCGATGTCGCCGGCGGGCATGTCGAAGGCAGGCGCGCGGGGATTCCTGAGGCGATGATGCGCTGGAGCTGAGCGGCGTGGGGCTAAACGGGTTGCGGGGAAGCTCCGCGGGCGGGAAAATCGTCCCTCAGCGGCTAAAGCCGAACTCATTTTGCTGCCTTTGCGGCACGACTGAAGTCGTGCCCTTTCAAAGCATAGGCAATCACGGGCTGAAGCCTTGGGTCATTTGAGGCGGTCTATTCAACGCAATGTGGGGCAGTCGAGGATGAATCCCCGACCTACCTGCCGTGCCGTTTCAAAGAAAATGCAATTGGGGAATAAAGCCCGCACCGTCGATAAAATTCTGTCGCCCGTACGGGGCTGGGAGACTTTCTTGGTACCTTTCCCAGGACTGCACCTTCTCCTTCGCTGCGCTCCGGAGAAGGGTTGTCCTGGGCTGGCTTCTTACGCTCCCTACGGGAGCTGTAGGAGCTGCGTGGGTTCGTGTTCTCCCACCGTAGCGAAGCTAGGATGGGGCACCCTCAATTGTGAGTGGGTTAAGATTGCAAGAACCTGGGGTGCACGGCCCGCCCACGATCAAGGCGAAGAGCAAGACAATCATTTGTCTACGCACTAAAGCCCGCCAAAAATTTGTCCACAGCATAAACCTTGCGCTTTTCCTGCATCCTGTTGTGCTCTCCCACCCTAGCGAAGCTAGGATGGGGCATCCTCAGTTGTGAGCTGATTGAGATTGCTAGCGCGCGGCTTCGGTGAGGATCTCTGTGCTTTTGCTCATCTTGGCGGTGCGCTCGATTTTGTCCCAGTTGAAGGGCTTGCCGTCGATGGCGCGCTTGAGCGTTTTGAACAGGACGATGGAGAAGACCTGGCGGTAGGCGAACCGCTGGAGCCAGATGTGGAAGAGCAGCCAGCCGTCGCCCTTGTTGGCGGGGTGACGGCGCTCGAGCGAGAAGGCGATGGATGAGGTGATGAAATCGATGAGCAGGAAGCCGAGGAAGTAGACTACGAGCTTTTCAAAGCTGGCTGCGGAGGCGGCTTCAGGGTGGTAGTGGCGGTCGACGAGGTAATTGACGACGCCGGCGAGGAACATTACGTCAATAAACGGCGAGACGAGCGGAAGAAACATTTGGAAGACGAGGATGTTGGGCAGCGCGAAAAGGCCCATGGCTTTGTTGCGAATGAAGGCGGCGCGGTGTTTCCAGATGGCTTGCAGGGTGCCGAAGGACCAGCGGAAGCGCTGGCGCATGAGGCCTTTGGCATCGATGGGCGCCTCAGTGTAGGCGAGAGCGCGGTCTTCAAAGTCAACTCTCAAGCCTTGTTCGAGCAGGTTCATGGTGAGGTCGGCGTCTTCGGCGACGGTGTTGAGCGGATAGCCGCCGGCCGCTTTGACGGGAGCGGTGCGCCATGCGCCGATGGCTCCCGGCACAACGGTGACGACGTGAAAGAGGTCGAGAGCGCGGCGCTCAAAATTCTGGCTGGTGATGTATTCGAGGGCCTGCCAACGGGTCCAGAGATTGACGCGGTTGCCGACTTTGGCGTTGCCGGCGATGGCGCCGATTCTGGGATCTTCGAAATGCGGAATGAGTTTTGAAATGGCGTCGGCGGCGATGACGGTGTCGGCGTCGATGCCGACAAAGATCTCCTCGTTCATGCGATCGAGGGCGTAGTTAAGCGCGGCGGCTTTGCCTTCATTGTGCTTGGTGAGAATCTTGACGCGGCCGGCGGCGATTTCTTTTGTGAAAGCGGTAGCGGCCACTTCAGGGGTGCGATCAGAGGAGCCGTCGTCAATGACGATGACGTGGAGATTGGCGTAGTCGGAGTTGAGCACGGAGCGGACGGTGCGGACGATGACGGTTTCTTCGTTGTAGGCGGGGATGAGAACGGCGACGCGCGGATTGAAGCCGGGCGAGGCCACGCGATAAGGCTTGCGCAGGCGGTCGATGACCGCGAAGAGCCCAACGACGATGAGGCGCGCGCTCATGAGCACGTCACCGACGAAGAAGACCATGACGATGAAGTTGCCGATAATGTCGACCGCGGAGAAGGCGATGGAATCGGGGATGGTGCGCACGCTCTGCCAGAAGGTGAGCGGCGGCATGACTTCGGCGGTAGTTTTACCCATGAGCGCCGAGACGGGAACGATGGTGTAGCCGTGGGCGCGGAGCGCGTCGATGAGTGGACCCAGGCTGGCCACGGTGACTGAGCGGTCGCCGCCGCCGTCGTGCATGAGGATGATGGAGCCGCGAAACTGCGGCTTGGTCTTCATGGTTTCAAGCTGGGCGAAGACTGACTGGATAATCTCGCGAGGGGTCTTGCGAGGATGTTCGTCCCAGTCGTTGGTGTCGATCTTGCTGCCGATGATGATGTAGCCCATCTGCTGGATGCGCCACGCCGGCCCGGCTTCGTCGGCGGTGTCGGGCTCTTCGTCGATGTCATAGGGAGGGCGGAAGTAGAGCGGCTGGACTCCGAGCTTGCTTTCGAAAAGGCGCTCGGTGAGAGTGATTTCGAGATCGACCTGGCGCTGCGAGATGAGGCTGATGTCGGGATGCGTCCAGGTGTGGTTACCGATTTCGTTGCCTTCGCGGACGATGCGCTGCATGAGGCCGATGTGCTGGGCAGCCTGAGAGCCAATGGCCATGAAGGCGGCTTTGACGTGCTTGGCTTTGAGAATGTCGAGAATTTTGGGTGTCCACTCGGGGTCGGGGCTGTCGTCGAAGGTTAGCGCGACTTCATTGGGATGATAGCCGTACTGCTGCACGGTATAAGGATGCGGATAGACATCCATATGCTCGTCGTCGATGAGCTTCTTGCGCGGGTCGGGCTCGTCGGTATCAACTTCCACGGTGCGCTTGCCGGGCTGCGGGAGGCCGGTGATGCGCAGGATGTCTCCTTGACCTTCAAGATCAACATCGTTACCGGGCTGCACGGTGCCCAGAGCTTGGAGAGCGGCAGGGTCGCTGGGGTGGTCCCAAATGTTCCATAACGAGGGGTCTTCTTCGCCAAGACGCCACAGCGCGAAGGTTTGCAAACCGATTTCTCGCGCCGCGCGCAGCTCATTGAGGACGGTGACCGCGTCAAGAAACCAGACCACGTGACGCTGGTTATTGTCCTCGTCAATGTACTCGAAGTGAGGATTGAGTGTGCCGTAGTCGAGATCGAGATCGGCATCGGCGTCAGAGGCGTGCTCCCAGGTATCGGTCACAGAGAAATCTTGAGTATCGAGGACATGCGGCTTGGGGTGACGGCGATCCTTTGGATTGGGAATTGAAAGCGTCCAGTCGTAGCCGTAGTTACCGATGGCACAGATGATTTTCTCCTTGGGCACGATCTTGAGGACGCGGACCAGATTGCCGATGAACCACTGCTGGCTGGCGATGGGGCCGGGATCGCTCGTGGTCTGGTGCTGGTCGTAGTTCATCAGGATGATGCCGTCGGAGTTGGCGGCAATGGCTTTGAGGTCATTGTCGCTGGCGGCCACGGCCACGTTAACGTAGAGGCGAAGATTGCGCGGATGCATCTGGGCGTAAAGCGCCTGAATAAAGCTGAGGTAAGCCGGCTCGTCAGCGTCGGGGAGACTTTCGAAGTCGAGCGAAATGCCGCCGTAGGCTGGGTAGGTGGCGAGGAAGCGCATGATTTGCTGGAGCAGCGCCGCGCTTTGATCAGGGTCCATGAGCACGTTTCCGACGCCGGCATCCCACTCCTGCGTGTGCGGATTGAAGTTGTTGATAGCGGGAAAGACTTCGGTGTCTTCCTTGGCCTCTTGAATGACCTGTTTGATCTTGTTGAGGTAGTCGGGGTCGCGCACTGTGGCGCCGGCGATTACCGGCAACTCGCTGAGGTTGTCGCCGCTCATCATCATCAGCGTGCCGTCGGGAGAATCCACATGCAGCCACATGGGGAACAAAAGGTCGATCTGGTGAATGTGCTCCTTGAGCGAGGAGTAGCTGGCCGGGTCGTCCTGGACGTAATATGCGGCGCGCAGACCTTCACCGGTGTTCAAAGGAATGTCAGAGGGTTTGCGCTGGGTCTTGCGACGAGCGGGGTGCTGGTTTTTGCCGTTGCGTTCGAGGATGTTTGGCTCAGGCAGGGCGCGATAGTTGTGTTTCGGATTGGGGAGCATCAATTCGGGCAATTGCTGGTTGCGCAGCACGTTGAAGATGAAGCCTGCGACGACGAGAGTGGAGAGTACGGCCGTCGCATCGAAGATGCGGCGAAGGCGCTTCCAGCGCTTGCGTTCAGGGTCGAAAAAGATTTGCCGGTCGGGCATTTTTTGTGGTGTACACAGCTCCGGAGAACCAGCGCCAAAAGGCAGTCGCAACCCACGAATGCGACGGCCTTGGCGCTAAATAGGCAAGGGCGCGGGACTCCTGGACGTGCCGTACGCTGTACATTAAAAATCGTATGGAAGCTGGCCAAGAGAGTCAATTGCCGCCGCAGAGTCATTTGAGAGAGAGCGGGGCTGAGCGTGCGAGTGGGGCGCGGGGCAGGTTACGCCTGGCGCGGCCATGGTTGCATGTGGCGCTGGCGCTTGCGGCGGGCCTGGCCTTGCGATTGTGGATGCTGCGACGCCTTTTTGAGGTCAATGGAGACTCGCTGATCTACGGAGGATTGGCGAAGAATCTGCTGCTGCACGGACGGTTTGACCTGACACTGCCGAGCGGTGAGATGTACCCGACATTGATACGGCTGCCCGGCTATGCGATCTTTCTGGCTGGCTGCTTTCGGCTTTTCGGCATGGAGAACTACTACTCCGCGGCTTGCGTGCAGATTGTGATCGATCTGGCGGGGTGCCTGTTGCTGGCCGGATTTGTGCGGCGCGTTGCGCCAGCGGCATTGAGTCGCGGGGCGGCGCTGGCGACGCTGTGGCTGGCGGTGCTGTGTCCGTTTACCGCTTCCTACACTGCTGAGCCGCTGACAGAGACGCCGACGCTGTTTGCGTTGGCGCTGGCCATGTGGGCGGTGGCGCGATTCCGCGACGAGCCGAAATGGGCGAATGCGCTGTGGTTTACGCTGGCCGTGACATGCGCGACGCTGTTGAGGCCGGATGGCGCGCTGGCGGGACTTGTCTTCGCGTTTGGGGTTTGCTTCAGAGGAAGCCGGGATGTTCGGCAGCTCATTCTCCCCGGTCCCCAAAGGCGAGGGACCGGGGGCACCCTCAGCGGAATGAGTCACAACTCAGATCGGAGGGAGAATGGAATTTCGGTGCGCAAACTCTGGCAGATGGCCACGGTTTGCGTTTTGCTGGCGCTGGCTCCGTTTGCGATTTGGACGGCGCGCAATTGGAGCGTCTTTCATGTTTTCGAGCCGCTTGCGCCGCGCCTGGCCAACGATCCCGGCGAGAGCACCAACCCCGGTTGGGAAAGCTGGGTGAAAAGCTGGTGCCTCGATTATGTTTCGACCTATCAGATCTATTGGAACGTGCCGTGGGACAAGCTGGACGTGAGCGAGCTGCCCAGCCGCGCGTTCGACTCGCCCGCGCAGTATGCGGAGACGGCCGCGCTTGCCGCCGACTACAACAATCAAGGCATGGAGATTACGCCGGAGATCGATGCGCGGTTTGAGAGGCTGGCCGAGGAGCGCATTGCCGCCGATCCAGCGCGCTATTATGCATGGCTGCCACTGGGCCGCGTTGCCGACATGTGGCTGCGCCCGCGCGCGGAGGATTTGCCCATCGACCTGGATTGGTGGGTTTATGCGCACCATCACAAGGAGACGGAGTTCAGTTGGGCATATGCGGGGTTGAATGCGTTTTATTTATTGATTGGGATTGCCGGGCTTTGTTTACGGCCGCGGTTCTGGGGTGTGCTGCTGGCTTACGTGCTGTTGCGTAGCGCGCTGCTGCTTACTGTGGAAGCGCCGGAGACACGGTACACGCTGGAGTGCTTTCCGATGCTGTTTGCGGGTGGAGGGATTGCGCTGGCGTGGGCTGCCAAGAGGATTTACTTGTCGAAGCTGAAGGCGTTGGCGGGCAGGGTCTGATTGACAATGATGTTTTTGTAGTAGCAGATGCGCGATTGGCCTTCGCCCTCATCGAAGTCCTGCTTGAGGCTTACTGCGCGCTCCGTGTCAAGCCAGATGGTCACTTTGGGAATGTTTTTGCGGATTGCGGGGTCTTTGGCGACCAGCTCGAGTTTGTCGGTGGTGATGCCGTCGATTTTTTCCGTGCCCAGATACTTGATGGTCCATTTGTCTTCAAGATCGTGGCCGCTGGCGCCGAAGCCGAGCATCAGATAGCTCTCGTATTTTCCGGCTTGAGTGTAGGATTTGGCGTCGTTCTCTTTGCCGGTGTCGGATTCACGGAGCACGCCACCGGAAAAGATATAGGCTTTTGCCGCGGGCCGATCGTTGTCGCGGGTGATATGGGCGGCCATCTGGAAATGCGTGCCCGTGCGCTGGTAGTAGGCGGTTCCAGTCATCTTATCCGTATCCGGAATCGGATCGGTCTGGATGGTGTCGAATTCAAAGGTAGCGCTGGTGGTGTGGAAGTTTTTGGCAGCGGAGTCGAGCCTAGCCAGAACGGCGGCGAGATCCTGGGCGCGCGCGGACGCAACCGGGAGGAGCGCGAGGGCAAACACTGTAAGCAGGACGGTTTTCGATCGCAAACGCATATATTTCATTCGTCTGTTTGACTCTGGAATCGGCTCTTGGGATTCGATAATCCGGGATTAATCCGGATTATCGGTGTGCCCAGACTTTCCAGGTGAGGTTTCCCTGGGCGTCTCGTGCTGTCTCCCAATGCTCGATATAGACGTCGTCTCCGGTGACCGGTTCGATGGCTTTGCGGAGCAGCTTTTTCACTTGCCGATTGGAAGCGCCGGCGGGAACGGTGACGTCGGAGGCCTGCACGGTAATGATGACGCCGCGGCCATTGGGAACAACCTGAAAAGGATGACTGGACGCGGCGATCGGGATTGGTTTAGCGCCGTAGTCCCACAACTGCGGAGTGATGAAGATGAAAAGCAGAATGAGCGAAACCATTATGTCGTAGTGGAACGATCCGCGCGAATAGGTCCAGTAAAAATAGCTGCGCAGGACTTGCCCAAAGCTGCGTTTGGATTGCGCGGCCGCGCTGCCTGAGTTGGAAGAAGCCATCATTTCTCAACGACAATTCTATCCATTCCACCCATGTATGCGCGGAGAGATTCAGGGATAAGCACGGAGCCGTCGGCCTGCTGGTAGTTTTCGAGGATTGCGAGCCAGGTGCGGCCAACGGCGAGGCCGCTGCCGTTGATGGTGTGGACGAACTCGGGCTTGGCGGGCTTGCCGCCCGGCGCGGCGGAGGGCCGGTAGCGGATGTTGGCGCGGCGCGCCTGGAACGCGTCGAAGTTGGAGCAGGAGGAGATTTCGCGATAGAGATTCTGGCCGGGCAGCCAGACTTCGAGGTCGTAGGTTTTTGCGGAGGAGAAGCCGGTGTCGCCGGTGCAGAGCAGGACGCGGCGATAGGGAAGGCCGAGCGCTTCGAGAATTTCTTCGGCGTCGCGGGTGAGGCGCTCGTGTTGCGCGTCGGATTCTTCGGGGCGGGTGAACTTGACCAGCTCGACCTTTTGAAACTGGTGCTGGCGGATGATGCCGCGCGTATCCTTGCCGGCTGCGCCGGCTTCGGCGCGAAAGCAGGGCGTGTAGGCAGTGAATGCGATGGGCAGGCGAGCGTCGTCGAGGATTTCGTCGCGATAGAGATTGGTGACGGGGACTTCGGCGGTGGGGATTAGCCAGTGGTCACTGTCTTTGTAGTCGCCGCGCGCAGCCGCTTCGGCGTCGGCGTCAGAGCAGCGGAAGAGATCTTCGGCAAATTTGGGCAACTGGCCGGTGCCATAGAGCGATTTGGAGTTGACCATGAAGGGCGGAAGCACTTCAGTGTAGCCGTGTTTGCTGGTGTGCGTGTCGAGCATGAAACTGATGAGAGCGCGCTCAAGACGCGCGCCGGCACCCATGTAGACGGCGAATCGAGCGCCGCTGAGCTTGGCGGCACGTTCGAGATCGAGAATGCCGAGAGATTCGCCGATTTCCCAGTGGGGCCTGGGCATGAAGTCGAATTTCTTTTGCTCGCCCCAGGTTTTGACTGTTTTGTTGTCGGCCTCGGAAACGCCGATGGGGACTTCATCGCGGGTGAGATTGGGCACGCGGGCGAGAGATTGGCGCAACTGTTCGTCGAGGTCGGAGGCGGATTTGTCGAGTTGGTCGAGTTTTTCTTTGAGGGCGCGGGTTTCGTTCTGGATTGCGGAGGCTTCGTCCTTCTTGCCGTCCTTCATGAGCGCGCCGACCTGGTTCGAGAGCTCGTTGCGGCGGGCTTTGAGCTGTTCCGATTGCGTGATGGCTTCGCGGCGGTTTTTGTCGAGGTCGCGAAAATCGCCGAGCAGGGCCGCGGGATCGGCTCCGCGCGCGCGCAGTTTTTCTTCGACTAATTCGAGGTTGGTTCGTACAAATTGCAGATCTAGCATATCTTTTTCATTTTAGATGAGCGAGGGGGAGGGAAGGGGGGCGGGAAATTGGCGCAGTGGGTCAGTTTGGAAGAGGCATCCCTCGGGGGCTAAACAGGCTGCGGAAAAAGTCGCGGAGGGGAAGAAAACCATCCCTCAGCGGCTAAAGCCGCATTCAATTTGCGGCACTTACGGCACGGCTAAAGCCGTGCCCTTTCAAGCCATTAACTTTTTTCCGCAGCCTGTAAAGCCCCAAATCATTTTGCATCGATTTTGGTCCGGCTAAAGCCGTGCCCTTTCAAGCCATTGACTTTTTCCGCAGCCTGTAAAGCCCAACTCATTTTGCATCGATTTTGGCACGGCTAAAGCCGTGCCCTTATTACAAGACCTCGTTGGGCCTAGTTTTTTCGCGGCCTTTGAAGCTGGCACGCTTCAAGGCTCGTGTCCATCCCATCAAAGCCGGCGCCGATCAAAGCTCGCGCCCATTGAGGCCAGCACCAATCAAAGCCCGTACCCTTCAAGGGCCGCACCAATCACGGCCCGGACCTTTCAAGGGCCATGCCCATCAAACTCCCCCACTGCGGAAACTCACGGTGGCGGCAGATGCGCTTACGCTTTTGGCGGCGCGGGCGGCTTGTTCTGCCAGCCGGGAAGGGTTTGATTACCGGTGATGAGGCGCGCTCCGCGCGTGAAGGTGAAATAGGTCCAGGCCCAGGCGGCCATGACGGCGAGGCGGTTGCGGAAGCCGATGAGAAAGAAGATGTGGACGGTGAGCCAGGTGAACCACGCAGGGAAGCCGCTCATGTGCGCCTTGAAGGGCCACTTGACATTGGCGACGGCAGCCATGCGGCCGATGGTGGACATGTCGCCTTTGTCGAAGTAGCGGAAGGCGGGGCGGGGCTTGCCGGCGAGGTCGGCAGAGATCATTTTGGCGACGTGATCGCCCATCTGCATGGCGGGCTGGGCTACGCCGGGGACTTGATGACCATCCTGCTCGAAGTGCGCGAGATCGCCGAGGACGAATACCCGAGGCAGGCCGGGCGGATTGAGATGATGGTCAACGATGACGCAGCCGCGGCGGTCGAGATTTACTTCTGGTTTTACTTCGGAGTTGGCGTCGGGCGGCGCGGCGAGCATTTTGCCGAGCGGCGAGGCTATGACGCCCGCGGCCCAGAGAGTGACAACTGCGTCGATGTGCAAGCCCTTCGCTTCAACCCAGCCGGGACCGACGGCGGTGACCTGCGTTTTGGTGTGGACTTCGACGCCGAGCCGCTTGAGCGTGGCTTCAGCTTTGGCGGAGAGATCTTCAGGGTATGCAGCGAGCACGCGCGGCCCGCCGTCAAGGAGGAGCACGCGGCTCTTGGCGGGGTCGATGTGGCGAAAGTCGTGGCCCATGTACTGCTGGGAGATGTCGCTGATGGCGCCGGCGAGCTCGACGCCGGTGGGTCCACCGCCGATGACGACGAAGTTGAGCGGAGGGTGCCAGCCCTGCTCGAGCATCTGGCGCTCGGCAAGCTCGAAGGCGAGCAGGACGCGGCGGCGAATCTCGATGGCGTCTTCAACGGACTTGAGGCCGGGGGCGAGGGGCTCCCACTGGTCGTTGCCGAAGTAAGAGTGGGAAGCGCCGGTGGCGAGGACTAAGTAGTCGTAGCTAATGCTCGCGCCGCTGGCCGTGGAGACTCGCTGCGCGGCGGTATCGATGGCGACGACTTCATCCATAAGCACTTCGGTGTTGCGCTGATGGCGCAGGATGGAGCGGATGGGCTGAGCGATGTCGGCGGGAGAGAGCACGGCGAGCGCGACCTGATAAAGCAGCGGCTGAAAGGTGTAGTGATTGCTGCGATCGACTACCGTGACGTCAACCGGCAAGTGCTTGAGACCCTTGGCAGCGTTAAGGCCGGCAAAGCCTGAGCCGACGATGACGACGCGGGGGCGATGCGCCTGAGGCGTAGTGGCGGCGGGCGCGATTGCGGGTTGATTCAGCTGCCTTGTTTCGGCCGTCTCGTGAATCGTCGGTTCGGTCGTCGATTCGGGCATCGGACTGCCTTTCGAATACTGAGTTGGCCCGTGTGTCTCTCTATTAATGATGCGCGAACGAGGGTGAAGGTGGCAGGGATTTGGTGTGGACCGTGCCACTACACGCGACTGGTGTGCGTAAGCTTGGTGGATTTTGGATCGCATCGTGCGGGCGCGGGATTGCTTGTTGCTTCGCTCGGGAAGACTAGGGGAGTGCTTTCCCCGGTCCCTCCGCCACGGCGGACGAGGGACCCGGGGCACCCAGGCTGGTGTGGGCGCGGCCGCTTAGAGCAATCGATGCCGCGGGCGTACTGTAGCATCCTGCTATGATCGCGGGCGCGACAATTGCGGGAAGGACCTGGGAATGGTGGGTGGGCTTTCACGCGGTGGTGGCTGTATTGCTGCTGGCGGACTCGTTCATGCCCGGCCACCGGCGCGAGTCGCGCCACGCGCAGGCTTTCGTATGGTTGACGACTGTTGGTCTGGCACTGGCAGCTGCCGGGTTTGCCTGCTGGATCGCAGTGACCATGGACAAGCAGACGGCGCTTGAGTTCGTAGCCGGCTACACGATTGAAACTTCGCTGAGCATCGACAATCTTTTTGTTTTTCTGGTGCTTTTTGAGGGGTTCCGGATCAGCGCGCAACGCCAGCACACGGCGTTGCAGTGGGGCGTATGGGGCGCGTTTGTGCTGCGCGCGGTGTTTATTGCTGTAGGTGTCACGCTGTTGCAGCGCTTCCAGTGGATCACCTGGATCTTCGGGTTGATTTTGCTTTACGCGGCGTGGCGGCTGGTGCGAGGCGGTTCGGCGCGGGCGGCGATTCCGGAGTGGATTGTGCGATTGCAGCCGGCAAAGGGGTCGCTGCTGCCGGTGATTCTGGCGGTCGAGGTGACCGATCTGCTGTTCGCGACGGATTCAATTCCGGCGGTACTGTCGGTTACGCACAATCCGTTTGTGGCGTACACGTCGAATGTGGCAGCGATTTTGGGGTTGCGCTCGCTGTACTTTGGGTTGGCGGCGATGCTTGAGCGTTTTAAGTATTTGCACTACGGGCTGGGTGCGATTCTGGTTTTTGCGGCGCTGAAGATGCTGGCGGCGCGATGGATCGATGTGCCGGTGACGCTGTCGCTGGTGATTATCGGATTGATTCTGGCGGTTTGTGCGACGGCGTCGTTAAGGGCAGGGACTAAGGGACTAGGGACTAGGGACTAGGGACTAGGGACTAGGGAACGGGTCGGCGAGGAAGCTTCCTGCGATTCAGAATCGAGATTCGACCAGCCGATTTGAATGTATGTACATATAATTAGATATCGAAATGAAGAAGCAAACCTACGATTTCAGCAAAGGGAAGCGGGGGCGGATTGCGCCGAAGGAGCCGGAGCCGCGCGGCAAGACGCGGATCACGATCCGGCTGGATGAGGATTTGGTGGACCACTTTCTGAAGGAGGCCGATGCCTCGGGCGGGGCGACGGGCTACCAGACGCTGATCAACGAGGCGCTGCGGCAGCATGTGGAAGGGAAGGCTCCGAAGTTTGAGGAGACGCTGCGGCGGATTGTGCGGGAGGAAGTGCGGGCGGCGGGATAGGGATATAGTGGCCGGTTTCCCGAGCCGCTCGGTCTTTTAGGGCGAGCCCTTGCCGCCTCGATCCCGGCTGCTGCGCAGCCTTGCCCGATGTGCGAGCGGCCCGGAGACCGAGGAGGCGAATTGGCGAGGTAGCAAGTCAGCTGTCAGCGAGACGGAGAGTTAGCGAAACGGCAAGGAGTGGGGGGAAGCGGTTCCCACCCTGGCCGCAAGGACAAAGGCGCGGCGAGGGCGGGCACCCCAGCAATCCCGGTTGCCAAATCATGCCTCTCGCACAAACGTTATCTCTGGACGTTTATTTTGATGGTCAAAGCCGAGCCGGAGTTCTTCAAGTGGAACAGTCAATACGAAGGCACCAGGATATCCGAGGACGATGTATGTTTCTGTGATCTCCTGAAAGTCGGCAACGACTACGCTCCTTAATTTGGTAAAGCCAGACGGTTGGAGCTGCACACAAGTCAGCTTTGTTTGGCCCTCATCCTTCCACTTCATGAGTTGTCTGAGCTTTGGATCAGCGGTGGTGGACCGTAAAACGATTATCTCGGCATCCGTCGCGGCCCGGTTTGTACTTCCTTGCCGCACATAGCAGTCTCCCCGGAAGTGTGGCTTGGCTGCGCTGGACCTGACGTCCACGATGGCAAGCCTTTTTGCTTCGTATTCGCAGATTTCGATGCCCACATGGATGGCCGGGCGGCATCCGTTTCGGGCGAGGTTCGCAATCTTTTGCTGTGCCTTGTCTGATTCGATTCTCAGACCCACCACAGCTTTGTCTGGGCCTTGGCCGATGATTATCGTGCCACCGCCCCGACCTGCGAGGTCGTTTGCAAAGGCAATCATTGTATTCCGAATGGATTCTTCGTCAGCGATGCTCGCTTTGCGTTCAAGCGTATCGCTCTCGTCCGCGTTCAATAGACGTTTGAGTTCTACCGGAGAGGTCATCCGACCATTCTAGCGTCGGATATCGAGTTGATTCGCCGGCTCTCCCCACTGCTCTTCGATCCTCGACCCTTTCTCAGGCCGCCAAGCGAAAGGCTTTAGGATTAGAGCGTGCAGACGATACGGGTTGAGACGCCATCGGCGAAGTATGACGTGTTTGCGGGGAGCGGGTTGCTGGCGGAGCTGGCGCCGCGGATTGAGCGGGTGGTGAAACGGCTGCCACGACGCGTGTTTGTGGTGACTTCGCCGGAGATTTGGGCGCTGTGGGGCAAGAAGTTTTTGCGGTCGTTTCAGGAGGCGGCGCGTCAGCAATCCAATTCGCACCAAGTGAATTTTGAGACGCCGGTTACGTTGTTTTTGCCTCCTGGCGAACAGCATAAGACCGTGAAGAGTGTGGAACGGCTGCTGCGCGAGATGGTGAAGGCCGGCGGCGATCGCGGTTCGTTGCTGATTGCCTTTGGCGGCGGGATTGTGGGCGACGTGGGCGGATTTGTGGCCGCGACGTTTATGCGCGGAATTAATTATGTACAGGTGCCGACGACGTTTCTGGCGCAGGTGGACTCGAGCGTGGGCGGCAAGGTGGGCGTGAATCTGCCCGAGGGGAAAAATCTCGTAGGGAATTTCTTACAGCCGAGGGCGGTGTTTGCCGATATCGGCGTGCTGGGGACGCTGCCTGATCGCGAGCTGCGCGCGGGGCTGATGGAGAGCGTGAAGGCGGGGTTCATTCGCGACCGGGCGCTGGTGCGGTTTATGGAGGAGCATGCGGAGGAGATTCTGGCGCGCGAACCCAAGGCTCTGGAGAAGGTGATTGCGGCGTCGATCCGGATGAAGGCGGAGGTGGTGCGGAAGGATGAGCGCGAGAGCGGGTTGCGGATGATTTTGAATCTCGGGCACACGGTGGGGCATGCGCTGGAGCAGGCGACCAAGTACAAGGCGATGCTGCACGGCGAGGCTGTGGCGTGGGGGATGGTTGCGACGCTGGCCGTGGCGCGGAGAAGGGGAACGATTACCGGCGGGCAGATGGAGCGGATGGAGAAATTGATCTACCGCTTCGGTCCGTTACCGGAGTTGAAGGTGACGGCGGCGCGCGTGGTGGCGGCGACGGGGCGCGACAAGAAGAATGTGGGCGGGGTGAGGCGGTTCGTGCTGCCGGTGGGGATTGGCGACGCGGGCGTGGTGGAGGATGTGACGGCGGCGGAGTTGGAGGCGGGGGTGAAGTATATGTTGGTGCGGGGAAGAACAGGGAATAGGGAATAGGGAACAGGGATTAGGGCGCAGGGTGGACACCTGGCTTGGATACAATGTGAAGGTCAAGATTGTGTAGTTGAAGGTGGATGCGCCTTAGCGGATTTGCAGGCATCTAATTTTCGGACCGGGACTCCCTCAGGGGCTAAAGCCCTCGTTCATTTTGTTCGACTAACGGCACGGCTGAAGCCGTGCCCCTTCAAAGCAGCGAACTGTTCGGGCGTTCCAAAGCAGTGAACTGTTCGGACGTTCCAAGGCAGTGAACTGTTCGGGCGTTCTAAAGCGGCGATCTGTTAAGGCGTTCTGTGGAGAGGCGTCGACAGGCGCATCGGGCACTTCCGTATTGGGCGCTTCCGCATTGGACACTTCAAGAATGAGCACTTCAGGATTGGGCACTCAAGGAAAGGAATTTCGGAACATATATGGCTTCCAGCATAGCTTCACTCTCACTTGACCAGCTATCGATCGATACATTGCGTTTGCTCGCCCTGGATGAGGTGGAAAAGGCCAAGAGCGGCCATCCGGGGGCGCCGCTGGGCTGCGCGCCGATCTCGTATCTCCTGTTTCACAAGGTGATGAAGCACAATCCGGCGCGGTCGAAGTGGGCCGACCGGGACCGGTTTGTGCTGTCGAATGGTCATGCGTCGGCGATGCTGTACGCAACGTTGTTTCTTTGCGGGTACAAGGTGACGGTGGACGATTTGAAGAGCTTTCGGCAATGGGGATCGATCACGCCGGGGCATCCGGAGTACGGATTGACGGACGGCGTGGAGGCAACGACGGGACCTCTGGGACAGGGATTCGGGATGGCGGTGGGCATGGCCATGGCGGAGAAGCATCTGGCGGCGACATATAACCGGCCGGGCTTCAACGTGGTGGACCATCATACGTACATGCTGTGCGGCGACGGCGACATGATGGAAGGGCTTTCGCATGAGGCAGCGTCGCTGGCGGGAACGCTGAAGCTGGGCAAGCTGATTGCGTTCTACGACGACAATTTGATCTCGCTGGATGGGCCGACGGAATGGAGCTTTACCGAGGACGTGTACAAGCGGTTCGAGGCATACAACTGGCATGTGCAGCGAGTTATGGATGGCAACGATCTGAAGGGGATTGAAGCGGCGATTGCGGCAGCGAAGGGCGTGACGGACAAGCCATCGCTGATCGGGGTGCGGACGGTGATTGGGTACGGCAGCCCGCTGGCGGGAACGAACAAAGTGCACGGCGAGGCGATGAGCCCGGCCGATGCGGCAGCGACGAAGAAGTTTTTTGGATTTCCCGAGGATCAGAGCTTCTACGTGCCGGAGGATGCGCTGGCTAACTGGCGCGAGGCAGAGAAGCGTGGCGCCGGACAGGAAGCGGATTGGAACAAGCTGTTTGACGGTTATAAAGCGAAGTTTCCGGATTTGGGGGCGGACTTTGAGCGCACGCAGGCGGGCAAATTGAAGGCCGGGTGGGAGAAGTCGATTCCCAGCTTTCCGGCGGACAAACCGGTGGCGACGCGCAACGCGGGCCACGTGGTGATGAACGCGATTTTTGACAGCGTACCGGAGTTGTTTGGCGGCGCGGCGGATCTGACGGCCTCGACGAAGACGATTTTCAAGAACAGCCCGCACTTTGCGGCCGACTCCGCGGGACGCAATGTGTTTTTCGGCGTGCGCGAGCTGGGGATGTGCGCGGCGGTGAACGGAATGGCTGTTCATGGCGGGCTGCGGCCGTTCGGGTCTACATTTTTTGTCTTCTCGGACTACGCCAAGCCGGCGCTGAGGATTGCGGCGATTATGGAGGCTCCGTCGACGTTCGTGTTTACGCACGACTCGGTTGGCGTGGGCGAGGATGGACCGACGCACGAGCCCATTGAACATTTGATGGCGCTACGCGCGGTACCGCACATGACGGATTTTCGCCCAGCCGATGCGAATGAGACGGCGGCTTGTTGGCGGCTGGCGCTGGAGCGCAAAGGGCCGTGCTTCTTTGCGCTGACGCGGCAGGATGTGCCGGTGATCGATGCGACGAAGCATGACGTGTATGCGGGCGCGAGCAAGGGAGCGTATGTGCTTGAGCACGCCGCGAATCCGCAGGTGATTCTGATTGGAACGGGCTCAGAGGTTCAGCTGGCGCAGGGCGCGGCGAAGCTGCTTGCGGCGGATGGAATCAGCGCGCGAGTTGTCAGCTTTCCGAGCTGGAAGATCTTCGAGGAGCAAAAGGATGATTACAAGGCGAGCGTGCTGCCGGCGGGAGTGCCAAAGGTGTCGGTTGAGGCGGGCGCGACGCTGGGTTGGTGGAAGTATGTGGGCAGCAACGGCGACGTGGTTGGGCTGGACCGCTTTGGCGCGTCGGCGCCGGGGCCGGTGGTGATGAAGGAGTTGGGATTCACGGCGGAGAATGTGTGTGCAAGAGCAAAAGCGCTTTTGCAGCGGAGTTAGCGTGGCTAGCGGTGCTAGCGGAGCTAGTTCCCGGCGGCATGCGGGAATTCGGTCCAACGGATATTCGGTAATTGACTTGAAAGGGTTGTTGTGAAGCTGGTTATTGCATCGGATCATGCGGGATTTGCAATGAAGGAAGAAGTGCGCGCGAATCTGGCTGCGGCTGGGCATGAGGTGATTGACCTGGGGGCATTCAAGTGCGACCCCGAGGACGATTATCCCGACTTTGCGGAGAAGGCCGGCGAGGCAATCAAAGCGGGCGTGGCGAAGCGCGGAATTTTAATTTGCGGTTCCGGCGTGGGTGTATGCGTGGCGTCGAACAAGATTCCGGGAATTCGCGCGGGGATTTGCCACGATACTTATTCGGCGCACCAGGGCGTGGAGCACGACGACATGAATGTGCTGGTTCTGGGGGCTCGGATTATCGGGTCGGCGTTGGCGTTTGAGCTGGCGCGCGCGTTTATCGGGGCGAAGTTTCAGGGGCAGGAACCCCGATTCGTTCGCCGGTTTAAGAAGGTGCTGGCGATCGAGGCGAAGTACGCGCGGTGAAGTCAGCGAGTCAACAAGTCGGCAGGTCAGCAAGTCAGCGATTCGGCGAGTGCTGGGTCGTAGTTCTGGCGCAACACAGTTTTGAAAGCGCATTTCCTCAGGGGCTAAAGCCCCATTCATTTTTGAGGTTGATTGACGTACGGGCTAAACAGGCTGCGGAAAAAGTCTTCGATGAGTCACTTTTTCTCCACAGGGGATTGAGATATGACGTAGGTATGCGTGGAGACGACGAGCAGCAAAGAGGGA
>Ga0207933_1000450_pt1 | contig 40322 bp, 30 predicted proteins | sample NGESurdeep092012_4_FD_184488 | JGI IMG/M metagenome (GOLD analysis project Ga0207933, IMG submission 184488) | Arctic peat soil microbial communities from Barrow, Alaska - NGEE Surface sample F53-3 deep-092012 (SPAdes) | ecosystem: Environmental > Terrestrial > Soil > Wetlands > Peat ... | reverse complement strand
GCGGCCGGAACCACGCCCGCTTCCGTGGCTGTGGGGGATTTCAACGGCGATGGCAAGCCGGACCTCGTCACGGCCAATACCGGCGGCAATAACGTGACCATCCTTCTGGGCGATGGGGCGGGCGGGTTCTCACCAGCCCCCGGCAACCCGTTCGCGGTTGGAAGCAATCCGCTGTCGGTTGCGGTGGGCGACTTCAACGGAGATGGCAAGCTTGACATTGTCACCGCAAACAATGGCGAGCATGACATAACAGTCCTCCTTGGCAACGGCTCAAGCGGGTTCTCGCCGGCCCCCGGGAGCCCTTTCCAGACGGGATTGTTTCCGCAGTCCGTGGTGGTCGGGGACGGTAACGGCGATGGCAGGCCGGACATTATCGTGGCTAATTCCGGCAGTAACGCCGTGACGATTTTTTTCGGTACCGGGTCAGGCGGGTTCACGGGTCCCGGAGTCTTTCTCGTGGGATCGTTTCCGCAAGCCGCGGCTTTGGGGGATTTGAATGGTGACGGCAAGATCGACATTGTCGCGGCCAACTCCGGCGACAACACCGTAACAGTTCTTCTGGGCAACGGCTCGGGCGGATTCACCGCGGCTCCGGGCAGCCCGTTCGGAGTGGGCTCGGATCCTCTGTCCGTCATTGTGGTGGACGTCAATGGAGACGGCAAACCGGACATCGTGACGGCGAATGTCAACGACAACACGCTGACCGTCCTGCTCGGCAACGGCTCGGGTGGGTTCACCCCGGCGTCCGGCAGCCCCTTCGCGACTGGCGCAAATCCGTTTTCCGTGGCTGCGGGAGACTTCAACGGCGATGGCAGGCTCGACCTGGCAGCGGCAAATATCGGAGAAAACGCAGTAACCGTGCTTCTGGGCATGCCGGCCGCCACCAGTTCCGTGCTGAGCACGACAGCGGGCGCAAGCGTTGGATACGGAATCCCGATTCCGCTGACGTTGACCGTAACATTGCCGTCGGGAGGCTTCCGCGCACCGTCCGGTACGGGAACGTTTCTGGACGGAGTGACGCCCATCGGCACCTCGGTACAAACGGGCAGCCCCTACCTGTTCAGCGCAACCGGTCTGGCTCCTGGCAGCCACACGCTTACCGCCAGTTATGGAGGCGACTCCGCAACAGCCTCCTCGGCCAGCAACACCATTTCGGTAGCCGTGACGCAGACAAGCCAGACCATCGCCTTCAGCGTCCTCCCGAACAAGGCCATGGGAAGCGCTCCATTTACGGTAAGCGCAACGGCGACTTCCAGTCTTGCCGTCAGCTTCGCCTCGACGACTTCGCCCGTCTGTACGGCCGCCGGCGCAATTGTAACCCTGGTGAGCGTGGGGGTTTGCACCATCCAGGCCACTCAACCAGGCAACACGGGCTACGCTGCTGCCCCTCCGGTGAGCCGGAACTTCAACGTGACCCCCTCAAACCAGACCGTTACTTTCGGCGTTCTCTCGAATCAGGCCTTCGGGAGCGCTCCATTTACGGTAAGCGCCACTGCCTCTTCCGGTCTTGCCGTCAGTTTCGCTTCCACCACCGCGCCCGTCTGCACGGTTACCGGCGCAACCGTCACGCTGCTGATCGGAGGGACTTGTACCATCCAGGCGACGCAGGCAGGCAACGCGGGCTACGCCGCGGCTACACCGGTGAGCCGGAGCTTCACGGTGACCGCAGTCAGCCAGACCGTAACCTTCGGCGCCCTCTCGAACCAGGCCTTCGGGACCGCCCCATTTACGGTGAGCGCGACCGCGTCCTCCAGCCTTGCCGTCACTTTCACGTCAACCACCGCGTCCGTCTGTACCGTAGCCGGCGCCACCGTAACGCTGGTGAGCGGGGGCAGTTGCACGATCCGGGCGGCGCAGGCCGGTAACAGCAGCTATTCCGCGGCCACGCCGGTAAATCAGACGTTCACGGTCACGCAGGCAAGCCAGACCATTACATTTGGCGCCCTTCCCGACAAGGCGCTCGGCAGCGTCCCGTTTGCGATCGGCGCGACTGCGTCTTCGGGTCTCGCCGTCGGTTTCACTTCGACTACCTCGCCCGTCTGTACCGCATCCGGCAGCACCGTCACGCTGCTGAGCACGGGCACATGCACCATCCAGGCGTCCCAGGCAGGCAGCACCACTTACTCCACGGCCGTGCCGGTAAACCAGACCTTCACGGTGACACAGGGAAGCCAGACCATTACCTTCGGCGCCCTCTCGAACAGGGCATTCGGAAGCGCCCCGCTTGCAGTCACCGCCACCGCGTCTTCGCATCTTGCGGTGAGTTTCCTGTCCACCTCTACACCCGTTTGTACAGTCACCGCCGCTACCGTAACTCTGCTGAGCGTGGGCGTATGCACCATCGAGGCTTCGCAGCCGGGCGACGGTAATTATGCCGCCGCCACCCCGGTGGACAGAAGCTTTAACGTAACGCCGTCAAGCCAGACCATTACCTTCGGCGCCCTTTCCAGCCAGCCTCTGAATGGCGCTCCCTTCACCGTGAGCGCGACCGCGTCCTCAGGCCTTGCCGTCGCTTTCGCTTCCACCGCCGCTCCGGTCTGCACGGTATCGGGCGCAACCGTAACCACCGTAAGCGGAGGGGTCTGCACCATTCAGGCGACGCAGTCAGGCAATGCCACATACGCGGCCGCGCCTTCAGTGAGCCAGCACTTCACCGTCACGCCCGGAAGCCAGACCATCGTCTTCGGCGCCCTCTCCACTCAGCCATTGGGGACAGCCCCGTTTACGGTCACCGCGGCCGCGTCGTCCAGCCTTGCCGTGACTTTTACGTCGACTACCGCGCCCGTCTGTACCGTAACCGGCGCCATCGTCACGCTGGTCAGCGCGGGAAGTTGCACCATCCGGGCAGCCCAGGCAGGCAACAGCAGCTATGCCGCGGCCCCGCCCGTAACCCAGACGTTCGCGGTAACTCAGGGTAATCAGACCGTCATCTTCGGGCCGCTTTCCAACCAGCCATTCGGTGCCACCCCATTCACGGTCAGTGCGACCGCTTCTTCACGTCTTACCGTGAGTTTCGTGACCGCGGCTCCTTCGGTCTGCACGGTATCGGGCGTGACCGTGACGCTGGTAATCATCGGCACATGCACCATCGAAGCTTCGCAGGCAGGCAACAGCAACTACAGCGCGGCCACGCCGGTGGACCAGAGCTTTACCGTGACGCCAGGAAGCCAGACCATTACTTTCGGTCCCATCCCCAATAAAGCCTTCGGATCCGCGCCCTTTACCATCGCCGCAACCGCATCTTCACGCCTTGTTGTCAGTTTCGCCTCGGACTCGGGCGTCTGCTCGGTATCGAACGTGACCGTAACCCTCGCGCTCGCCGGTTCCTGCACCATTCATGCGAGTCAGGCGGGCAACGGCAACTATGCCGCCGCCACCCCTGTAACCCAGAACTTCACCGTGACTCCGTCAAGCCAGACCATTACTTTCGGCGCACTTCCGAACCAGGCCTTCGGGACGGCCCCGTTCACGGTGAGCGCAACCGCGTCCTCGGGCCTTGCCGTCGATTTTGCGTCGACCTCTTTGTCCGTCTGCACGGTATCGGGCGCGACCGTGATTCTGATGAGCGCGGGAGTCTGCACCATCCAGGCCACCCAGCCAGGCAATCCAACCTATGCACCTGCCCCGCCCGTGAACCAGCATTTCACCGTGACGAAAGGAAACCAGACAGCAACCCAGACCATCGCCTTCGGTGCCATCTCGAATCAGGCCCTGGCTACCGCCTCGTTTACCATAAGCGCGAGCGCAACCTCGGGTCTTGCCGTCACCTTCACTTCCACTACCCTGCCCGTCTGCGATGTATCGGGCGCGACCGTGATCCTGGTGAGCGCGGGCGTCTGTTCCATCCTGGCCACCCAGCCAGGCAACGCAACCTATGCCCCGGCCCCGCCCGTGAACCGGACGTTTACCGTCGGCCTGAGTTCCGTGACCGTCGCATCGGTTTTGAACGCGGGCTCTTATTCCGCGCTGCCTATCGCTGCCGATGGCTACACCGTCGCCTTCGGCAGTAATTTCTCCACCGCCACGGCGCAAACCTCTTCTTTGACGCTTCCGGTCACCCTGGCGGGAGCCACGGTAACCATCACCGATTCGAGCGGAGCCACACTGACGGCGCCGCTCTATTACGTTTCCCCCGCGCAAATCAACTTCCTGGTTCCGGAAGGTCTCGCCGCGGGCGCCGCAACCATCACCATTACCAACGCCTCCGGCAACATCGGTACCTTCCGTACCAGCGTCGCCGGCGTATCCCCGTCGCTCTTCTCCGCCGATTCGAGCGGTCAGGGCGTACCGGCGGCTATCGCGGTGGCCTATGCCTCCAATGGTTCCACGCAGGTTCTCCCAGTGTTCAATTGCGCAGGCTCTCCGGTGGTCTGCGCGGCTGTTCCGATCGATCTCGGCCCGTCTTCGAGCATCGTCTATCTGGAGTTGTACGGCACCGGCATCAGAGGGAGGAGCAGCCTTGCCGGAGTCTCCGTCACGCTCGGCGGGACAGCGCTGCAACCAACCTACGCCGGCGCGCAAGCCACCTATGCGGGGCTTGACCAGGTCAATGTGCCGCTCAATCGCTCATTGATCGGAAAAGGCTTACTCGCTCTCCAACTCACCGTGGATGGCATACCGGCGAATCCCGTCTCGATCGACATCAAGTGAAGAGCCCGGTCGCACTCGAAAATTAGTTATTCCGCCCCTGGTATTTCGGCGTCGAAAGATAGCCGGCAACCGTGCCCTTGCCGACCGTGTTCACCACCACTTCATACAGTGAGCTCGCGACGTAGAATTGCAGCGGCTCGTTGATACTCTTGTCCTTCTTCTCCGTGAGCTTGTCGTCCGCCCGCACCTGAAGCGTGAACCGGTTCTTCTTCGGGTCCGTGCTCTTCAGCAGGAGGCTGATATCGCCCACCTTCTGAAAGCCTTTCGTTTTCTTGTTGATATTGAACTTGACGATATTCCTTTCGCCGCGGCGGATCAGTTCGTCGATTTCCTTGCCGTTCGTCGCGACAAGGCTGGTGGTGCCGCCCAGATCCCCCCTAACCTGTTTCAGATCCGACTTCGTCTGCTGCAGGTCGCTCTTCGTGCTCGCAAGGTCGGTCTTCACCCCGCTCACGTCGTTGCCCACATCGGCGATCTTCGCATTCGCGCTATCGGCGGATTGCTTGACGTTTGAAAGATCCGAAGAGACCTGGTTTACGTTCGCGGCGACTTTCCGGTTCTCCGCCTCCAGTTTCTGCGCCTGCTGATCGGCGTACGACACGGCCTCTTTCTTCGCCTGGCTGGCCGCCTGATTAGCCTCGCGCGAACGGACATCCACTTCCTCTTTGAGATCGTCCAGGTGTTTGCGCTGCGTGGCGGTCATCGCCGTGCTGTTTTCTTTGATCGTGTCGATCTCGTTCTGCATGGCTGCCTGGCCCTTCTCGGAATCCGTGCGGATATCGTGCACCTGAAAGAGAAGAAAGCCATTAAGGGCGAGAGAAGCGATAATCGCACCCGCGGCAAGGGCCGTCTTTATATTGGAATCCCCGCTCGGCGGCGGAGGTGATGCGGGATAAGGATACTGGGGTGCGCTCATTAACTTTGATCTCCTGGCTAGCGGGGCGACGCCCCGGAATATACAGTATAGACAGTATAGACAGGCCGTTTCGTTTCAGGTTCAGAGGATAAAACTCTGCCCCGGCGCCACCGGAATCGCTTCAATGCCATACCGCGCATGAATCGCTTCCGCCAGAGATTTCGCTTGCTCCGGTTCGCCATGCACCAGAAATACTTTCTTCAGACCTGGCGTCGCCGGCTTCATCCAGTCCAGCAGTTCTTCGGAGTCCGCATGGCCGCTCAACGCCTCCAGCGCCTCGATTTCGGCTTCCACGCGCTCCGGAATGCCGAAAATCCGCACGGACTTCCATCCGTCCCGAAGCTTGCGGCCGAGCGTGTCCACCGCCTGATAACCCGTCAGCAGCACCGTATTCCGGCTGTCTCCGATGTTGTGGCGCAGATGGTGCAGAATGCGCCCGGCTTCGCACATTCCGGACGCCGAAATCACAATGAAAGGCCCTTTCCGGTCATTCAGCTTCTTCGATTCGTTCACGTCCCGAACATACGTCAGGCGTTTGAATCCGAATGGATCCTCTCCACTGCTGAGATACCGGTTGGTCTCGTCGTCGAAACATTCCGGATGGTTCCGAAACACCTCCGTCACATTCACCGCCAGCGGACTGTCGACGAATATCGGCACGGACGGCAGCCGGTTCTCGTTCATCAGCTGGTGCAGCATCAGCACCAGTTGCTGGGTCCGCCCCACGGCAAAGGCCGGCACGATCAGGCGGCCGCCGCGCGCGATGGTCCTCCGGACAATCTCTTCCAGTTTGCCGATCGCATCCTCCGTCCGGGGATGTTTCCGTCCCCCGTACGTGCTCTCCATAATGAGGTAATCCACCGGCGGCAGCGGCTCTGGATCGCGGATGATCGGCAAGCCCGGCCGTCCCACATCGCCCGAAAAGCCCAGCCGCACCTGGCCCTCGGTGAGCACAATGGATGACGATCCCAGGATATGCCCGGCATCCCGCGACTCCATTTCGAGACGCCCCCCGATAGTGGTGCGCTGGTGATAAGGAACCGCACGAAAGTATTGCATCGCCTCCGCCGCGTCTTCCACCGTGTAGAGCGGTTTCACCGGCGGGTCGTCCGGGTGTTTGCGATTCACGAACTCCGCGTCGCTTTCCGCGATATGCCCCGTGTCCCGGAGCATGGCATCGCACAGGTCGATCGTGGCGGAGGTCGCGTGGATCGCGCCGCGAAATCCGTTCTTGACCAGCAACGGCAGCCGCCCGCTGTGATCGATGTGCGCGTGCGAAAGCACCACGGCCTCAATCGAGCGCGCGTCGAACGGAAAATCGCGATTCAGCAGTTCGGATTCCCTGCGCCGTCCCTGAAACATGCCGCAATCGAGCAGGTACTGTTTGCCATCCGACTCAAGCCGATGCATGGAGCCCGTAACGGCGCCGGCAGCGCCTTGAAAGGTAAGATTCATCTCTTTTGAAATACCCCAGGCCAGCATATCTCAGCCCCCCGCACGTGGCTTAATTATCGGGCGTATGCCCAATGTGATCGATAACGACCACTGGCACCCTATCTTTGCCCGACTGGAGCACGTTGGGATCGTCTCCCGGACGAGCAGACCTTCGATCGCGGGCCGGGTATACCGGCATAGTCACTCCTTTATGTTCGGCGACACGGCGAAGCCGAGTAATCGACCCCGGCAGCAGGCAAAATTTATCCAGCGAACCGGCTTACGATGCCCATCGAGGATCGAAAAAAAGAAAACATCACGGTACTGTTCTTCGTGTCGAACAGCCACATAAAGTCGAATACGCTCGCTTGGAACAAAGTGCGAATCTCCGCATCTCTTCGTTGAATGAGCGGTTGAAGAAAGTCCCAAAAAGGGGAGTCCCGCTCGTAGTAGAGCAAAAGTGACAATGGTTTTGCTGCGGGATTGTATGCTTTCCTCAGCTTCTTCGTGACGATGTCTTCCAGCGGAGTCCAGACCTTCGTTAGAGGAATGCGGGGCTCCAAAACCCGTCGTCTAGTCCGGGCAGTTGACGCCCGGGCCAAATCTTCTTGGATGACCTCTCCGAGCTCAAAATAGTGCATTTCGCCAGCGACCGGGCATCTAAGGTCAGGAGGAGGCGGACTCGAAAAATTCGGATCGAGCATCTCCACTTCTGCCGGGTCGATTTCGAGCTCAACCGCCTGACTGAATCGCACAAAAATCTCCCATTCCCTGATGATCTTACTGATCTTGGGAGATTCATCGCCCGACAGAATCTCTTGGGCTTCATAGGCATGACGCTTCGCCGGACAAGGCGGCATCCGGAGAACAGCGGCGAACGGCGTAGGGTTCCACTTCTCGCTTTTCATGGATTCCGACGCCTGTCGGTGCCCTAAAGAGGGTGCCCGTTACTATGCTGTATTGTATTTCCTCCGGGCAGGCCGTGATGAGATTGTAGAACTTCATCAGTGCTCGTGGACTTCCGACGACTTGTAACTTCCGATAACGTTTATGTCCGGTGATCGGAATGAAGCCAGGTGGGGAAAAGGGTCACAAGCGCTTCATTCATATGATTCAATAACCTACGCATCTTTCCGCTCTCCCGTGTGCTTCACTCTCTACCAGGAAGCGAAAACAGCCATGATTTCCGAAAAACAGCTCGAAGCCAACCGCCGCAACGCCCGGCATTCAACGGGTCCGGCCAGTTCCGCCGGTAAGGAACGCTCCAGCCGGAACAACCTCCGTCACGGCCTGACAGGCCAAATCAGCGTCCTCCCCACCGAAGACCGCGAGGCCCACGACGCATTCTGCGCCGAACTCGTCGACAGCTTCCAACCCGAAACGCCCATGGAGCAGCAACTCTCGCTCGCCATCGCCGAAGACAACTGGCGTCTCAACAGAGCCCGCGCCATCGAGAACAATATGTTCGCGCTCGGCCACGAACACGAGCGCCGCGAACTCCAACTCGCCCTCGCCGACGCCCGCACCTTCCAGGACCACGCGAAAGAATTCAATCTCCTCTCCATCTACGAGCAGCGCATCAACCGCACCCTCCACCGGAACCTGCAACAACTCCAGGCCCTCCAAACCGAACGCCGCAAGCAGCGCGAACGCGAGATCGAAGAAGCCAAACTCCTGGCCCAGGCCAATTTAATCAATGGCATACCGTTCGACCCGCAACAAAATGGGTTCGTCTTTTCAACCGCCGAAATCAACCGCGCCATCGACCGCGACAACCGCCTCGCGGAAGCCCGCGCACTGGCGTCCCGGCCCCAACCGCTCGCCGCCCGCGCCGCCTGACCCTGATTTCAAGCCTCCCGGACGCTCTGGTATACTGACGATGGATGGAATTTCCCTTCCCCGCGTCCTCGCGGCATCGTCGCTCCCCGTTGTATCGCCATCGTTTTGTCTTTCTCCAACACGTCCAGCTTCACAACGCCTGATGTTCGTATTCCTGCACCGGCGGTTTTTTGCTCAGATGATGAGGTTCAAATCCACATAAATGAAAGCTACTGTACAGGTCGGCCGCGGTATCGAAAGCCTTTTTGGCACGCGCGATGAAAACATCCGCCTGCTCGAAGCCGGTTTGAGCGTTCAAACCAGATTGAGCGAAGACGCCATTGAAATTGAAGGTGAGCCCGAAGCCGTCTCCCGCGCCGAAGGTATCCTCGCGGATTATTTCGCCCTCGTGCGCGAAGGCGTCGTTTTCAAGAACGGCGATCTCAACAGCCTTCTGCGCGTGGTTACCGCCGATCCCGAAGTCACCCTGCGTTCGCTCTTCAAGAGCGGACAGCAGCGTAGTTTCGGCAAAAAAATCCTGGCTCCCAAGACCGTCACACAGCGCCGCTATCTCGAAGCCATCGAGCGCAACGACCTCGTCTTCGGCATCGGACCCGCCGGCACCGGCAAAACCTACCTTGCGGTCGCCATGGCCATCCAGGCTCTCGTCAGCAAACGCGTCACCCGCATTATCCTGACCCGCCCCGCCGTTGAGGCCGGCGAAAAACTCGGCTTCCTGCCCGGCAGCCTGCAGGAGAAGATCGACCCCTACCTCCGCCCTCTCTACGACGCGCTCTACGACATGCTCGAATCCGATAAGGTCGAAAAGTTGCTCGAACGCGCCTCCATCGAAGTCGCCCCTCTCGCCTTTATGCGCGGCCGCACCCTCAACGACAGCTTCATCATTCTGGACGAGGCGCAGAACAGCACCTCCGAACAGATGAAAATGGTGCTCACCCGCCAGGGCTTCAACTCGAAAATGGTCGTCACCGGCGACATCACCCAGATCGATCTTCCCATCGGCCGCCGCTCCGGCCTGCTCGACGCCGTCGAAATTCTGAAAGGGGTCGAAGGCATCTCCTTCGTCCAGTTCGATGAGCGCGATGTGGTCCGCCACAGCCTGGTGCAGCGCATCGTCCGGGCCTACGAAAAATACAACGAGGGCATCGCGGGCCGGCAACTCTCGCTCAAACTCTCCGACGGACTGCCGCTCGAAACCGCGCCGGAAGCCGCACCGGCCGCCTGAGCAGTACAGCATGAAATCCGACCCACTGATAACTTACCGGCGAAAGCCGGCCACGCTCGATACCAACGCTCTGGAGTCCTTTGCCGAAGCCCTGCGCGATCGCGTGGCGCGCGGCCGCGAGTTCCATTGCCGCATCGCGAACGACGCCGAACTTCAATCGCTCAACCAGCGCTTTCTCGGTAAGGACTATCCCACCGACGTTCTGTCATTCCCTTCCGATACCGGCGGCGATATCGCCATCTCCCTGCAGCGTGCCCGCGCCCAGGCGCGCGAATGGAATCACCCCGTCGAGGATGAAATCCGTATCCTGATGCTGCATGGCGTCCTGCACCTCCTCGGGATGGATCACGAATCCGACACCGGCCAGATGCGCCGCGCGGAGACGCGATGGCGCGCCAAACTCGGGCTCCCGAACGCCTTGATCGCGAGAACTGCCCAATGAGAACCTCACGATGATCCTGGCAGCCCTCATCGTCCTGCTGGCGCTGGTGACCTTGTTCACCGCCATTCAGACTCTTTATCTTGAAGGCATGCGGCTGCGCACGCGCGATCTGCCTTCGCTCCAGTATTTCAAGTCCACCCTCGAACCGCGCCTGAAACTGCGCTCCGAAGAAGGCGCGTTGACCTTCTCGCTCTGGAAACATACCCTCCTCGTCTTCTTTGGCACCCTGGTGCTGGCACAGATCGTCGATGGCAGGCCGCTCTCTCTCCCGGAACTGCTCGAAAGCCTGATCGTCGCGTGGCTCTTCCTCATGCTTTCCGCCTATCTCATCCCGCAGTTTCTTCTTCGCCGGACATCCGGCCGCTGGCTGACTCCGCTGATGCCGTTTTATTCCGTCACCGCGTTGATAGTGCGCCCGCTGGTGCTCGCTCTCAACTTCCTGCACTCTCTGCTCGACATCACCGCTCCCGAAACGGAGCGCGACGAACCCGCCACCTCGGCCGAGAACATCGAAACCCTCATTACGGCCGGTACCGAAGAAGGCCTTATTCAGGAAGACGACCGCAAACTGATTCAATCCGTCGTCGAGTTCGGCGACAAGGTCGTTCACGAAGTCATGACCCCCCGGCCCAACATGGTGGCCATCCAGCAGGATGAAACGCTCGAAGCGCTGCGCGCACTCGTCGTCAACGAACAGTATTCGCGCATTCCGGTCTTCCGGACATCGATCGACGACGTCATGGGTTTCGTCCATGTCCGCGATATGTTCGAAGTACCGGAGAGCGATCGCCTCACGCGCAAAGTCCGGGAGTTGATGCGGCCCATCCGCTTCGTCCCGGAGACCAAGCCGGTCCACGATCTCATGCGCGAAATGCAGCAGGAAGGCGCGCACATGGCGATCGTCATCGATGAGTATGGCAACACCGCGGGTCTCGTCACCATGGAAGATCTGGTCGAAGTGATTCTCGGCGAAATTCGCGACGAACACGAGCCGGGCACCGACGTAACCGAAGATGGAAAAGGCGGATACATCGTCTCCGGCAACTTCGACATCGCGCGCCTGGCGGATCTCCTTGGTTTCAAGCCTGACGAAGACATCGAGTCGACCACCATCGGTGGCCTCGTGACCGAATGGCTGGGCCACGTCCCCCCTCCGGGTGAAACCGTCGAGCGGGACGGCCTTCGCGTGGAAGTGCTGGCAAGCGATGAAATGCGTGTCGGACAGGTTCGTATGAGCAAAACATGACCCCCAAAAAATTCGTCTCCGGCTTCGTCTCCATTCTGGGGCGGCCCAACGCCGGCAAGTCCACTTTATTGAACGCGCTCGTCGGCCAGAAAGTGTCCATCGTGGCCGATAAGCCCCAGACCACGCGCACCGCCATTCAGGGCGTCCTGACCACGCCCGATGCGCAGGTAGTCTTCATCGACACCCCTGGCATTCACAAATCCGACAGCGCCATCAACAAGCGCATGATGGACGCCGTGCGCAACTCGCTCGAAGAGCGCGATCTGTTCATTTATCTGGTCGATGTCACCAAACCCTTCGGCGCCGGAGATGAAAAAGCCCTCAGCATTCTCCGGCGCACGGAAGATTTTCCTCCGGTAATCGTTGCCTTGAATAAGATCGACATTCTTCCGTCAAAACATGAGATGCTCCCGCTGCTGGAGGAATACCAGAAACGTTTTAATTTCGCCGCCTACCTGCCCATCTCGGCGGCCACGGGCGAAGGGCTGGCCAAACTGCGGGACGAAGTCATCCGCCGTCTGCCTGAAGGCCCGGAATACTTTCCGCCCGACCACTACACCGATCAGCCCGCCCGCTTCCTCGCCGCCGAACTGATCCGTGAGAAAATCCTCCTCGCCACACGCCAGGAAGTGCCGCACTCCGTCACCGTGCTCATCGAGCAATGGGAAGAACTGCCGCGCCTCATCCGCATCTTCGCCACCATCCTCGTCGAGCGCGATGGCCAGAAAGCTATTGTCATCGGCTCGAAGGGCGCCATGCTGAAACAAATCGGAACTCTGGCCCGCGAAGAGATGGAATCTTTGTTCGATACGCACATCTATCTCGACCTGCACGTCAAGGTGGAAAACGCATGGCGCGAGAAGGCCGCGTATCTGAATCAAATCGATTGGCGTACAATGGCCGGAAGAGATGAAAATTAAGCGGATCGTCCTTCCACTGGCATTATTTTTTACTTTCCTCGCGACGGCTTTCGCCGCGAGCAAGCCTGTTTCCGACGATTTCCTGGTCGATACGATCCGGCAGAAACTGGCCGCCGATCAGATCGTGAAAGGCGGCGCGATCGAAGTTATCGTAAAAGATGGCGCCGTAACCCTGAAAGGTACAGTGGAAGAAGAGAAACAGAAGAATAAAGCCGAGAAAATAGCCAAAAAAGTCAACGGCGTGAAGACCGTGGAGAACGATATCCAGATCGCGCATCCCTGAATAAATGCAGCCCTGAATAAATGCAGGATGCTCCCAGTTACGAGGCTGAAAAAATCGCAGCCAACCTGCAGTTCGTGGATGGCCTCGCCTGGTCCCGCTCCGGGTTTCTCGCCGCGGCCGATGTCCGGCAACGCAAAATCTTCAAACTCGGTTCGAAGCCCGAGGTAATGCTCGATAACGATGGTGGCGTTTCCGGCCTTTCATACGATTTACGGGGCCGCTTATACCTCTGCGAATCGGAAGCCCGCAGGGTGACCCGAATCGATCCCAAAGGCGCTGTGGAAGTACTCACGGCAGACTATCAGGGGCGGAAATTCAACTCTCCGAACGACCTTACAGTGCGCCGGGATGGGCATGTCTACTTCACCGATCCGGCCTTCGGCAGCGCTAACGATCGTCGCGATCTCGATTTCCACGGCGTCTGGCATGTCTCGCCGAAAGGCGAGTTGGAAGCCCTGGCGAAGTGGCAGACCCGTCCCAACGGCATCGCGCTTTCCGCCGATGGCAAGACTCTGTTCGTGACCGATTCCGATCGTCATGCCGTGGCGGCATTCGATCTCGATCACGCGGGCCACGGGGGCAATTCGCGCGATGTCATCAAAAACATCGCGGGCGTTCCCAACGGCATTGCCACGGATATGGATGGCCGTTTCTACATCGCGGCGAAGGGTGTTGCCGTATATTCTCCGCAAGGGCTCCTGCAGCGGACGCTTCTTGAGAGCGAGCACACCTCGAACTGCGGGTTTGGCGAAGGCGATCTGGAGTCGCTATTCGTCTCCGCGCGTGGCAGTATCTTCAGAGTCAAACTCGGCGTTAAGGGAGCGTTGCAGTATTAGCCGCCACTATCCGGAACGGCCGATCCTGGGCGTAGGCGCGCTCATTATCGAGGGCGGCAGGATCCTGCTGGTCGAGCGCGGACATGAGCCGCTCAAAGGCTGGTGGTCGCTGCCGGGCGGCGGCGTGGAAACAGGTGAACGCCTTGAAGAGGCCCTGCGCCGTGAGGTTCGCGAAGAGACCGGCCTCGAAATCGAGATCCTGAGTCTGCTCGAAATCTTCGAGCGCATCATGCTCGACGAAGTCGGCGTCCCCGAGTATCACTACGTTCTGATGGATTACCTGTGCCGTCCCGCCGGCGGAACGCTCTGCGCGGCGGACGATGCCAGCCGCGCCGCCTGGTTCGCCCAACCGGATCTCGCCGCGCTGAAAATTACCGAAGGCACCCCGGCCGTGATCGCGAAGGCATTTGAGAGGATACAAAAGTGACCGCCATCAGTGCCGAAGCGCTTGAATGGGAGCACGTCCTTGCGCTCCTCGCCCGCTACATCGGCAGTCCGATGGGAGCCGCGGAACTGGCAAAGGTGGAACCGGGCCACGACCGGGAGCGCCTCGAACGCGATCTCGCCGAAGCGGGCGAAGCTATCCTCTATGTCCGGGCTTCCGCTACGCCTCAGAGCAGCGCGATTCGCATCAATCTGGGCGGACTGCCCGACGTCACGGTCACGCTCCAGAAGTTGCATATCGAAGGCGCCGCGCTCGAACCGCGCGAGATCTTCGATCTGATCGCTTTTCTCGACCGCGCGGCCGACGCCGGTTCGTTTCTGACCGGGGCCGCCGAACGATTCCCTCTGCTGGGGAAACGCGCCCGCGGCATTGGCGATTTCCGCCCGCTCCTGAAGGAAGTCGAGGGCAAAATTCAGGCGGATGGCACCGTTCTCGATAGCGCGAGCCCGCATCTTCACCGCCTGCGGAGGGAGATCGAGAAGCAGAAGCGCGCCATTCAGGAGTCGCTCGAACGCTTCCTGCGCGCCAATCGCAACGAGGGCGTTTTACAGGAAGAATACATCACCATCCGCAACGACCGGTACGTGGTGCCGGTGATTTCAGGGCAGCGCCGCAAGCTTCCAGGCGTGATTCACGGGGCTAGTTCCACCGGCCAGACGCTGTTTCTCGAACCGCTCGAAACCATCGATCTGAACAACGAAGCGGTGCGTTTGCAGGAAGAAGAGATGCGCGAAGTGTTCCGCATCCTGCGCGAACTGACCGGCCGCCTGAGGATCTACGGCGACGCCATCCGGGCGGCAGCTTCCGTCATGGCGGCGCTGGATCTGATCTTCGCCAAAGCGCGTTTTGCGACCGATTTCGATTGCTGTATTCCGGTGTTCGGTGACCGCCTGCACCTCGAAAACGCGCGCCATCCCCTGCTGATCGACGTCTTGCGCAAGAGCAGACGGCGGGTGGTTCCCTTCACCCTTACGCTCGACCGCAACTGCCGCACGCTGCTGATCAGCGGCCCCAATACGGGCGGCAAAACGGTGACGCTCAAGACGATCGGCGTGATTGCGCTGATGGCACAGGCGGCCCTGCCGGTTCCCTGCTCCGCCGCCGAACTGCCGGTCTTCGAACAGGTGCTGGCCGATATCGGCGATAACCAGTCGATCGAGCAGAATCTGAGCACCTTTTCGGCGCATGTGTCGAGGCTGCGCGAGATGGCGCTCGATGTCACGCCGGATTCGCTGGTGCTGCTGGACGAGATCGGCTCGGCCACCGATCCGGAAGAAGGCGGGGCTTTGGGGGTCGCTCTGGTGGACCATTTCCGCGCGGCGGGGGCTTTCACGCTGGCCTCAACGCACCTGACGGCGCTCAAGATCTATGGCGCGAATACGAAGACCGTGCTGAACGCGTCGATGGGCTTCGACGAACAGACTCTGGAGCCGACGTACCAGTTGCAGATCGGATTGCCGGGCAAGTCCGCCGGACTGGATATCGCGGCGCGGCTCGGGATGCCGGAAGACATCATGACGCGCGCGAGAGCTTCGCTGAGCACGCAGGAGATCGAGCTTTCGACGCTGATCGCCAATCTGCACAGGCGCGTGGAGGAGACCGGCCGGCGGGAAGCGGCGCTCACGCGGGAACGCGCGGCGCTGGTGGAACGCGAGAAGCAAATCGTGCAGGAGTGGGAGCGGAAAGAGACCGCGAAGCTGCGCGAACTGGAAGACCGTTTCGACGACATGCAGCGCCGCTGGCAGGAGCGCGGCGACGAGGCGCTCGCGCGCATTTCCGAGACCGCCGAGCGGCGCAAAGCGGTGGACGACGCTCATCGGCAAACCGCGCGCGTCAAACGCGAGATGCGCGAGGATTGGGAGAAGATCATCCCCCATGCGGGCCAGGCATCGTCCGCGGCGCTGAAGATTGCCGAGGGAACGCGGGTCCGGTTGAAAGGCATTCGCGAACCGGCGCGCGTGAGAAGAATGCTGGGCGAGGGGCGCTTCGAAGTGGAGGCCGGCTTCATGAAGATGCAGGTTTCGGCCAAAGACGTGGAGGAAGTTCTGCCCGATATCGTTGGCCCGGTTTCATCGAAGCTGCCGAAAAACGTCCGGTTTCAGGCGGGTCCGGAACTGAGCCCCTCCGTGCAGGAGATTAACGTGATCGGCGAGCGCGAGGCTGAGGCCATCGAGCGGGTGGAGCGGTTCCTCGACGCCGCCGCGCTGGCCACGGCAGCACGCGTCCGCATCGTGCACGGGCATGGCATGGGGATTCTCAAACGCGCCGTGCAGGAACTGCTCAAAAACAGCCCGTACGTCGAGAAGTTCTATCCGGCTTCGCAGTTCGAAGGTGGCACCGGCGCTACGATTGCGGAATTGAAAGAGTAAGTTCCGAAGCCGATGGAGGCATTACGTGAAACGGTTTTTCCCGTTGGTGGCATTGACGCTTGCGGCGGCGCCCGCGATGCTCGCGCACCATTCGTTCGCCGCCGAATACCGCTCAAACCTGATAACGCTGCATGCAACGATCGTCAGGTTCGTCTGGATGAACCCGCATACCAGGCTCTACTTCGACGTGACCGACAAGAGTGGAGCGGTGACGCAGTGGGAATGTGAAGGCAGCGCACCCGGTGGCCTGCTGAGCGACGGCTGGACGAGAGCATCGCTGAAGCCCGGCGACCGGGTGACGATTGAAGCTTTTCCGGCGAAGGATCGCCCGAACACCTGCAAAACGCGCGTAGTGACTCTGGCGAACGGCACGCGCCTGATCATGGGTTCGACCGGCGATCTCCGTTAGGGTTTATCTGGCCTGGTTTATCTGGCCTGGTTTATCTGCCCTGGCCACGTCCGCCACGCGCTGGACGCGGGGGCAGCGTGCCACCTTCCGCGAGAATCTTCATGTTCTCAAGAGCGCGGGTGAACTGGGTGGTTCTTTGCGCTATATCCTTTTCGCGGGCTTCGTTATCGGGCAGAGGCGAGTTGTCCAGAACCAGGGTGTAAAGGAGCCTCGAGGTGGTCGCGGTCACTGGTCTGGCTTCGAGCGTACCGTGATACATGATGTACGGCACGCCTGTCCGGACCGGCTGAGTGTAGGTGTAGGAAAGTTGGGTTTTACCTACCAGGACTTCGTTACCGATCGAGCGCACCGCACCGAATTCACCGTCTTTGCCGGCGATGATCGTGCAGGGGACTTGCAGCCATTCGCCGATATCGCAGTACTTGCCGACACGCTGCCACACTTCGGCGGCGGGGCGGTTGACGGTGATCTCAAGGGGAATCGATATGTAGGTCGGATTCGGGACGGCGAGGGGGGCCGGGGCCGGCCGTGCGCCCCGCGCGGGGGCCTGAGCCCAGGCGACCTGGGCCAGACAGCCGATCGCGAGCAGGCAACCGGGTGCTGTTTTGTTAAAGAGAGTCCACATGGTTTTTCTATGGTAACCGGAAATGGAGCGCGCTATCGTGCGTGCGGGGACGCCGAGGGTGAAACCGTAATCCCGGGAGGCCACCACCCGGTAATATGCTTGACTAACAGAGGAGAAAACTGCTTGCCTAAACGGAATCCGATTCGCTTCGCTGCAGCACTGCTGCTCCTTCTCTGCCCGGCAGCGTATCCAGCGGCGAGGGCTCCGCGGCCGGTGGGCGGGGCGCAATGCGGCAGGACTGGCGGGTACGACGCGATTGTAGTGGGGGCGGGACTCGCCGGTCTCAGCGCGGCGAAGGAACTGATCCATCTGGGCCATCCGGTATTGGTGCTGGAGGCGAACGACCGCATCGGCGGGCGCGCGTACGCGGGCCGGATTGGCGGCGAAAAGATACCCATCGACTACGGTGGCGCGTGGATTCACGGCGTTGCCACCAATCCGCTGACCGGGCTGGTGGATGCCATGGGCTTCCGGCGGTCGCGGAGCGAACTGGATGTTCCGTACTATGTCGACGGCAAACGGGCGAGCGCGGAGCAGAAGAAGGTCTTCGACGAGGCGCTTGAGCAGTATGAAGACGGGGCGGGCCTGGCAGCGAAGACCGAGGAGAGCGAGCAGGCCCTCACGGAGTATGCGTGCAGCGCCGCGAGCGGGATTGCGGAAGAGGAAATGACGCCGGAGGACCTTTGCCGCCAACTGACAAGGACGATGCCGGACAAGGCGGCCGCGAAGCGTCTTTGCGCACGGGCGCGCCGCCTTCCAAAGCGGCTTTCACCGGAGAATTTCTGCCGCGAGGCGCGGAAAGCAATCCGTGTCACGAGCGACGTGGCGCGGGACTATGTGCCCGGGGACAGGCGATTCCGGGACGTGCTGCCACTGCTGATTACGAACGCGGGTCCGCTGGAGACATCCGCGGAACTGAAGGACAGCTCCGCGGTAGATGCAGCTCAGTTCGCCGCGGCAGAGGACGATCTGATCGATAAAGGGATGGGCGCGTTTGTGGAGAAGTTCGGCGACGATGTGCCGGTCTGCCTGAATTCGCCGGTTACGAAGGTCGGATATTCGGAAAAGGGAGTGGAGGTGGAAGCCGGAGGGCGGCGCTATGAGGCGCGGGATGCGCTGGTTACGGTGTCGGTGGGTGTACTGCAGGCGAAAAGAATCGCTTTCGCGCCCGAGTTGCCGGGGTGGAAACAAGAGGCCATCGATCGTCTGAAGATGGGCAATATGCAGAAGATCATCATTCCTTTCAAGAGCGATATCTTCCGGGACGAATTGCCGAACTCATGGGTGTTGTCCGAAGGGGATCTGCTTCCGGCGGAGCAGCGGCTGGCGGAACAGAAGCAGCTTCCGGCGGACGAGCGGCAGCGGCGGGTGATGGCGTTCGTCATCAAGCCGCTCGGAACGAACATCGCAATCGGCTTCTTCGGCGGAGACTGGGCGCGGGCGTTCGAGGGGCAGTGCCGGGGCGAGGAGAACGGGTCCGGGCCGCGCAGCAGGTCGGGTTGCGACGATCTGCCGATTCAAGTCGCGACGACGGCGCTTTCCCGGATGTACGGTGACAGGGCGGTGGCGGATTCGATTCAGAGCGACGATATTCACGTGACGCGGTGGAGCCTCGATGAGACCTCGCTCGGGGCGTATTCGGTGCCGGAACCCGGGTACTGGGACGAGCATGAGATGTTGCGGCGGCCGGTGGGCGCCGGAGCGGACGGAACGGGGCCGAAACGGCTGTTTTTCGCTGGAGAAGGCACGGCGCGGGCGATCTATAACGGCTCTTATCCGGGTGCGTATGAGTCCGGAGTGGAGGCAGCGCGCGCCATTCATGCCGGGATGCTTCATTAGTGCCGTGTCCCGGAAGCCGCCTGACGGCGGCTGCAGGCTGAAGCCCGCCCCAGCTACGGCCAGTCGGCCAGAACGTAACTCATCACCGCCATGGCAGCCACGCAGCGCCGGAAATCGTCAGGCACGATTTTGTCGAAGGTATCGGCTTCGGAGTGGTGGTAGTCGAAGTAGTGCGTCATCACGGTGCGCAGGCCGAAGCCCGGTATGTGCGCCGCTGTCAGCGGTTCGACATCGGCTTCGGCTTCGCCGGTCCGGATCTTCGAAGCATCGATGCGCCGGAGCAGTTCGCCGATAGCCGCGGCCCGATTGCGCATGGGCTCTGGCGCGGACGCGAGATCGAATCCGAGAGGTCTCTCGGCGCCTCCATCCATCTCGATAGCCGCGACGTGTTTGCTTAGCGCGGGCCCGGCCCAGTTGCGGTAGGCGATGCCACCGCGGCCGCCGTTTTCTTCGTTGGTCCAGAGAACGACGCGGACGGTACGGCGCGGCCGCAGCCCGAGTTTCTTCATCAGCGCCACGGCTTCGAGCGCGGCCATGGCGCCCGCGCCATCGTCATGCGCGCCCTGGCCGACGTCCCACGAATCGATGTGGCCGCCGATGACCACCACTTCGTCCGGCTTCTCGCGGCCGATGATTTCGCCGACGACGTCCGCCGAATCGGCATCGGGCTCGAAGTGCGATTCCATCGCCAGATGCACGCGCACGCGCTGGCTGGAGCGGGCCAGCCGGTGCATCATGATGGCGTCTTCCAAGGAAACGGCTGCTGTCGGAATTTTCGGGTCCGATGCCGTATACTCCATTTCGCCGGTGTGCGGATCGCGCAGGCTGCGGGGCGTGGTGGAGCGGACGAGCGCGGCGACCGCTCCGAGACGGGCGGCCCGCGACGCGCCATCCGTCCGGTAGACCACGGTCTGGTCATAAGTAACGAAGGGGGCGTCGTAGAGCACGATTTTGCCCGCGACGGCGCGTCTGCCAAGCTTCCCGAGTTCGTCGAAGGTGGAGACCGCTACCACGTCCGCCGTGATTCCTCCGGCAGGCGTAGCCACGCTGCCTCCGAGACCCAGCATGAACAAGGGCTTGCGCAAAGGCTCCAGCATTTCGGCCGATTCGCGCCCGCGCACCCAGTGCGGAACCTTGACGGGAAGGGTGCGGACATTGGCGAGCCCGGCCTTTTTCATCTCTTCGGCCGACCATGCAACGGCCTGCTCAAGCGCCGGCGATCCGCTCAGGCGGTTGCCGATCCGGTAACAGAGGTATTCGAGACGATTCAAGCCCGCGCTGCCGGCCAGTGCCGCATCGATGAGTTTGTTGGCGGTGTCCTGATATTTCGAGGCCGTTGCCACGCCGTCCGCGGCAAAAGCAAGGGTTGCGAGAGCGGGGAGAAGGAGCAGGCCGCGTTTAGCCGGGTGCATAGCCGGCCGCATTTTTCTCGGCGCGTTGCTGATACCGGTATACGTCCTGGCTCAGCAGATGCGCGAGTTCCGCCTCCGGGATGTAGAGAATCGGGGTCGATTCATCCAGACGCTGCACCACGTGCAACAGACCCATCAGAATGGCCAGTTGTGTTTTCGTGATCTCTTTCGCGATGGCCACGCCGCGTTTCCGGACGATGCAGAAGGGTGGCTCCGCGGCATACGGTTTACGGGGCGGAAGAGCATCCGCGAACTTCATGGAACCCGGTATGGACAGCACCTTCGCTCCCAGGAAAATGGCCTGGCAGGGGTACAAAACGCCGCCATCCATAATCCCGCGGCTAACCGCGTCGGTGGCCAGGGAATGTAATTCGATTGCTTCCGGCAGCCGCCACCCGGGGCACTCATCTATTTCCGCGCGTAAGGTTTCGTCGCAGGGAGGGCCTTCGCGGGCTTCCACGTCGAGCCGGCTCTCCACTTTTGCCAGAAGGCTTTCCGCGCCGCCGCAGTCTTCGCCGCACACCACCAGCCCATGATTGGCGAGGATGAAGACATTCGTTTCGGGAGATGCCTCGATGGTTTTTCCGATGGCCCGGGCCAGAGGCAGGCCTGAGGCCACATAGGGAATCCAGCTCCAGTGGAGGCCGGCGAGCCTTTCGGCAATCCGGGCGGCGCCATCCCTGCGCACGGCCCATGAAATCGTATTCACCGAATGCACGTGGATGACAACGCGATGCGGTAATACGCCGTGCATGGTGGTTTCGATCGAAGCCCGCAGGGGTTCTCCGCGAGGGCTGACGCCGTTACCGGAAAATTCCTCACCCCGCCGCATGGAGCAGCGCAATTCTTCGAGATTAACGGGCACGAGCGTTTCCCGCTCCGCCGCATGCGCCAGCCATTTGCCGGATGCCTTGATCCACAGCGTGCCGGCCTGCTTGATGGACGTGTTTCCACTACTGGCCTGAACCAGCAATGGATCGCGGCCGATGCGAGCCGACAGGCTGAGGAGTTCGGTAATTTCGGCCTGGCAGTTCATCTGTGGGAAGACAAAACCGATACGGGCGGCGGCGCCGCGGCGGTTGAGGAATATTGCGGGATCTGGAGATCCGGCATGGGTTTCGCCTGGAACAGAAGGCGGCAGGGCTTGGCCAGCCAGCGCGCCAGCCAGTTCGCCTTTTTCTTCCGGGCGCTATCGGTCGAGATTCCGGTTTTGGCGTACATTTGCCGGTAAAGCCGCGAGATCAGAACAAAAGCCAGGCGGCCCCGGATGGACCGAACGCAACTGGAACGCGCCCAGACGGATGAAAGGCTGTAGAAACTGTCCCAGACGCCTTGCGTGCGCTCACGGATCTCATCCGCGCCCATGGAGGGATGCGGGGTAAACATCTTGGGACGCGCGTGGGCCGGTATCAGCCAGTAGCGCGTGAGAGGAACCCCGGCCACGATGGAAGGATTCGCGGCTTCGGCCTTCTCCCACCGCAGGAAATCGACCGTGCCGGGGAATGGAGTCATCATCACGAACTGCGCGAACGTGACGCCTGCCTCTTTTGCCAGCGCGGCGGTGGCCTGGAAGGTGTCCGGCTTGTCGGTGGGAAGTCCGAAAATAAACGATCCAAGCACATGCACGTCGTGTTCGCGGAAGGTCTGCAACTGGCGCACGAGGCTGTCGCCGGAGAGATTGAAATCCTTGAAGACGGACTTTAACCCCTCGGCGGTGACGGCTTCCACGCCCACCAGCGCGCCTTTGATCCGGGCCTTTTTCATGGCATCCAGAAATTCGGGATCCTCGGCGGCTTCCATGGTGATCTGGGTGAAGAAAACCATGTCCTTCGGAAGGTCCGCAAGGCGCGCCATCAGGGTGAAACGTTCATGGCGGATCGATTCCAGCTCAGCCACTCTTTCCAGATTGTTCTGCTGTCGCGCGAGACGCAGATCGGTAAGGGTGACCGGATAGAAATTATCGTCCGCGAGCGCAATAAAGCGGAAGCCTTTGCGCCGCAGTTCCACGATTTCCTGCATGACGCCATCGGAGGCCCTCTGGCGCGGGCGCTGGCCGTCGGTGCGCCACACGGAGCAGAACGAGCAGTGCTTGGCGCATCCGCGTACCGTCTGAACGGAAGCCCACATATAGCTGGCGTCGGGCATCAGGTCCCAGCGGGCGGGCAGAAATCGATCGGGTTCGATCCGCCCTCCCTCGTAGACCGGCCGCGGGGAGCCCTGAACGCAATCGTAAAGCGCATCCGCCCAGATCACGTCGCCATCGCCTTTCACCACGGCATGGGCGGCGCCGAGTTCGATTGCTTCTTCCGGATAGAGCGTGGCGTGAATGCCGCCGAAGATCACCCAGGCGCCGCGGGCGCGCGCGAGTGTGCCCACTTCGTAACCGCGCAAGGCGTTGCCGGTGTGAATTCCGATGCCTACAATGTCACCCTTACGGATGGACTCCGGGTCCAGTTCCTCCAGGGTCTCGTCGCAAATCAACGGGTCCCCGAATGCCGACGGCGTTGCCGCCGCCAGGACATAGAGCCAGCGAGGTGTAATGACAGCGGTTCCGAATGAGATGTCGCTCGGATTGATCAGATGCACACGCATCCCGGAGGGGATAGCGGCCGGCGTAAACGTTTGTGCCGGAACAGGTCCGACTTTAATCAGATTCAATGCGTTTCCTTAATTAACCTGCATACGTTACCAGTCCGGTAAGGCGGCAAACAGAGCCGCCTTGCCGGCAAGAGAGCCGCGTTGACGGGCAGATCGCAAAAGCCGCTAACGTGGAATCAGCATACTACGGGCGGAGAGGAGTCGCCAGCCACGCGCCAGCGCGACAAATTGTCGAAAGCCAGCGCGCGATGAAAAACGAACGCAGTTTCGTCGAGGCGCGGGGTCCGTGCCTGAGAGCCGGGAAGGAGGCTTTTAGATTCGTACGGTTCGGCCAGGCCGACCGTGGCGTGAATCGAGGGGACACTTTCGAAGGTGCCAGGCGGATCGGGGATGCGATCGAGGAAAGCACACGACACCATCGCCAGGAGCGCGAGAGCAAGGAACCGTGCGCTTTGAGCGATGCTGCGGATGATAAAGGTCACGGTCGGATGTTAATCGCTCAATCGTATCACCGAACGAGACTGAGTGCCGGTACAATTCTTCCGGCTCTTCCAGCGTACACTGACCCCGCCGGAAAGGTGTGGGCGGTCTCGATATCCATTTGTGCTGATAACATGAGCGAGATGAGTGCGTACCGATTTGAAGCCCCGGTGGGTGAATTCAATCTGACCCGTCTTGAGCGGGTGATTTACGGGCCGGGCAAAGTAGCGGCGCTGAGAGATGAGATGGCAAGGCGCGGGCTTAAACGCGCGCTGGTGGTGACCACGCTCGGAGGGTTCCCGATCCTCGATGAAGTGACGGGAGCGCTTGGATCGCTGTGCGCAGGCGTGTTCACGGGCGTAGTGCAGCACGTGCCGCGCAGCACTGTCGACGAACTGCTGAAGGAAATCGAACGGGTGGACGCGGATTCCCTGATCAGCTTCGGCGGCGGCAGCCCGATCGATACGTGCAAGGTTGCGATCTACGGGGCGCTCGCAACGCGCGAACTGGTGCATATCGCTATTCCCACCACTCTCTCGGCAGCCGAATACACGCATGCCGGAGGGGTGACGGACGAAACCACGAAGGTGAAGGGCGGAGTGTGGGACCCGCGCGTACTGCCGCGGACCGTGATCAACGATCCTCTGCTGGCGCTCGCTACTCCCGACTGGCTGTGGGTCACGACAGGCATGAGGGCGCTCGATCATGCGATCGAATGCGCGTATGCCATCCGGCATCAACCGATCAGCGACGCACTGGCGGCGAAATCGATCTCACTGATGGTGCGGCATCTGCCCGCTTCGATCCGAGCCGGAGGCGACGAGCGGGTGGCGCATCGCGGACATTGCCAGTTCGCGGCATGGTATTCGATTTATGGCGCGATGAATACGCGCTTCGGCCTGTCGCATCTGCTGGGCCATCAGATCGGGCCGCGCTGGAACGTGCCACATGGCGTGACATCCTGCATCACGTTGCCGAATTCCATGCGTCTTATGGCGGAAATGGCGGCGGAGCGGTTCGGCCCCGTGGCTGAGGGATTCGGGATTCCTTTCGATACGGAAAACCCGAAGCCCGCCGCGCTCGCCTGCGCCGATCGCACCGAGGAGTTTATCGCGCAGTTCGATGTGCCGAAAACGCTTAAGGAAGCCGGCGTGCCGCATGACGAGATCGGGCAAATCGCGGGACCGATCGCGCATGAGCTGGCGCACATGGGAGTGGTGGACCGTCCGCTGAGCGAAGCCGAGGTGCTGGCGCTGCTCGAATCCTGTTATTAACGTTATTTCTTACTCTTGTCCTGATCCTTCACCGCGAGGCCGCCGGTGATGCCATCCACCTGATATCCGGTCTGAATCTTCCTCATTTTTGCGATCTCGGCCGGGGTCGCTGTCTTCGGATCGACGTTGGCGCCGGCACAGGTGAATCCTCTCAACGTGCATTCCGAGGTTGTGTGCCTGATCCCGCGCTCCTGCATCAGGCGGCTCATCAGCTTAACCGCGTCCTCATGCATGATGACGGCGTTGTTCGGCACAAACGTCCCGACGCCGATCGCATAATCGATCGGCATCAGAGGTTCGACGCTCGATCCGAAAGAGCCGTCGTTCTTCTTGCCCAGATCGTGCGCGCCCAGATCCGCGCCCTGATCGATGAGGTACTGAACGATCGGAACGTCCCCCATATTGGCCGCGACCATCAGCGGCGTAATCCCGTAGCTGTCCGCCGCGTTGACGTCCTCTCCCAGACTGACCAGCAGTTTCACGACTTCGAGCCTCTCGCCCGGGCTCCTTTGCCGGTGATAGCCGTTGATGAAGCCCGTTCCGCAGGCCGCCATCAGCGTTGTCTCCCGATCCGGGGATATGGCGTGAGGATTGGCCCCGTGAGCCAGCAGCAGCTTCACCAGTTCGATATCGCCGGAAAAAGCCGCGCGCATCAAAGCCGAGGCGAAAACGATGCGCGGCGAGCCTTCCCGCATCCGTGCTCTGGGGGTGGCATCGATCACGGCGTTCGGGTCCGAGCCGGCGTCCAGCAGCTTGCGGATCAGAGGGAGTGGATCCTCGGTGACCATCCAGGGAAAGTTCGGGGCCGTTTCCATATTGCGCCGGTCCACCGCCCAGAACAGCGGAGTAAAGTGTTGCACGTCGGCCTGATTCACCTTCGCGTGACTGTCGACCAAAAAGGACGCGACGTCATAGCTGCCATTGAACAGCGCGAGACTCAGTGCGTCTTTACCGTCGCCGCCGGTTGCATTCAGGCCGGCACCCGCCGCAACCAGGATGCGCGCCGATTCCAGATCGTCTTCCCGCGCCGCGAACATCAGCGCCGTCAGAAGGCCGCTGGCGAATTCTTCCGCGGGCTGGCCCGGCTTGGCCGCGACCGGCGTCGTTCCCACAAAACCGCGCCCTGAAGCCGCCGGCACGACCTTCGACGTCGCATTGACGTCCGCTCCGCGTGCGACGAGCGTCTTGACAACATCCGGATGATGTTCGGAGACAGCCCACATGAGCGCCGTCGTGCCGCCCCAGCTTTCCCGTGCGTTGACCATCGCTCCGTGATCCAGCAGGACCTTGACCGCATCCGGTTTCCCCGTCCGGGCCGCCATCATCAGGGGTGTATCTCCGGATTCCGTCAGCGGCGCGTTGGGGTCCGCTCCCGCCTCGATGAGCGTCCCGATCATCGCCGCATTTCCGTTCATGGTTGCGAGACGCAGGGGCGTGGCTCCGTCCTGGTTCGCGGCCGACACGTTCGCGCCCGCGCGGATCAGTAGTTCGGCCGTATCCAGATCGTTCGCCTCTACGGCCCAGTGGAGCGCGGTCGTGCCATCGACCTGCGGCGCGTTCACATTCGCCTTCCGCTCGATCAGGGAGCGGACCGCCGCCTTGTCTCCGTTCATCGCGGCATTCGCGATCTCACTCGTCGCCGCATGGGCCACGCCTGCCAGCGACAGAATCAAAACGCCACAGCAAATCCGTAAACTCGTCATAACCTCATTGCTCCGATCGGTCCGGCGACGATACGGCCTGACGCTTCAGGTTTTTCAAGACGACGGGAGCCGCGTTGTAATTTTCCAGCGTCACGATTCCGGCTGCGCTGTCGGGAGCGACTTTGCCGGTCAGCGAAATCCTCCCCTCTCCATGGCCTTTCGCGTCCACGCGGAGTTCGATTACGGAGAAATCGTAATTTGCAGCCGTACCCGGCGGGACGGGGTTCCACAGAGTGTTCGTATGGCCCAGGCGGCGGCCGGTAATCAGGACGATGCGTTCGGCACCGTTCGGCCCCTGCACTCTACCCGCGTACCGAAGCGCATACCCGGCGACCTCCGAAGACCACAGATATCCGACGGTCGATACCTTTTGCAGGGCCGCCTCGAGCATTCCCTGCGGGGTCGGCGGGGGTGGAGGCGGCCCGAGGATGCCGCGCCCGCCTCTGCCCGCGCTCGCACCCCGCCCTGCACCGCCCGTTAGATTCCACGCCGACATCAACGCGGCCCGCTCTTCGCCGGTCGACCAGCGAAGTACCTCGATCCGTATGGCGTCAGGCGCGCCGGCAACATTCGCGGCGGTCGCCGTGAAACTCGCCACGGGCGCCTGGGATGCCGGCAGGAGGCTGCACAGCGCCAGAAATGCCGCCGTTCGGGAGAGTGCGGTCATTTGTCCTGATTGGTTCCCCAAACCCGCGCCAGCCACTCGACCAGGCGCTCCAGTTCCTCGTCCGAAAGCTGTGCGCCGCGCTCGCGCATGTCGACGAGAGTTACCCGCCAGCCTTCCTCCGCATTCCTCACGCCTTCGACGCGATCCAGCCCGTGGCATTGCGTACAGGCCCGGTTCATCAGGCGCTTTGCCTCCGGATCGGAGAAGAACGTCGTGATTTCCGGCGGAATGTAAGTGCGCGGAAAGGGCTTTGTATCCGGTCCGAACCGCACCGCCAGCCAGTCCAGCAGAACGCTCCGGTCCGCGTCCGAAAGGGCCACATCGCTGCCTTTGTGCCTGGCTTCGAGCAGCTTCTGCCAGGCGGCCCTGTCCTGCGCGTAAAAAGCGTAGTCGTCGATCCCGTGGCACGCCGTGCAGTTTTTGCGTATGACCTGCCACACCGGGCCGTCGGGCCTTTGCACTTTCGGCCGGGCGGCCCTCCTGCCGACTTGCGCGGTTGCCGACAACGCCAGCACCGCGATCGCGAAAGCGATGGACAGCGCCCTTTTCCCCGGGTTCCCCGTCATCGACTGGCCCTTATCCGCAATACCGATAGGCAAATCAAAGCGAAATTGCCGTCGTGCTTGAACCGAACCGGTCCAGCCCGATGCCGTACTTGTGCAGGAGGCTCAGCAGCATATTGGAAGTCCGTTCGGTGTTATCCGGGAACACGATGTGGCGATTTCCCTTGAAGGTGCCGTCGATCCCGCCAAGCAGGATAATCGGCACCTTTACATGCGCGTGGCGGTGCGAGTTGCCCATGTTGCTGCCTTTGTAGATCAGGATGTGATCGAGCAGACTGCCGTCGCCATCGGGCGTCCTGCTCAACTTATCCGCGAAGTAAGCCAGGTTCTGCACATGATAGCGGTTCATCAGGGCATATTTCGCGATGTTATCGGGCTTGTCGCCGTGGTGCGACGATCCGTGCCATCCGCCGTTGAAGCCGGATTCGGGGAAACTCGCGCCCGAAAGGTCTTTGCCCAGCATATAAGTCGCCGAGCGCGTGAGATCGCCCTCGAAGGCAAGCGCCAGCAGATCGTACATCAGCCGGTAGTGGACGTGCTTGTTTGCCGGCAGGCCGAACGGGATTTCCTCCGACGGCTCTTTCACCGTCTTGTCCATGGCAATCCGGATTCGGCGCTCGATTTCGCGGATGTTCTCGAAATAAGTATCGAGACGCGCCTGATCGCCCGCTCCGAGCGGCTTCTTGAACTGCGCGATCTCCTGCGTTACGGAATCGAGGATGCTGGCATTCTGCTCGCGTCCGAGACGGCGCTCCCGCGGGCTCGCGCCGTCGCCGAACAAACGCTCGAAGGCCACGCGCGGATTTACCTCGGTCGGAAGCGGCTGCGTGGGCGAGGTCCACGATACGGAATTGGTGTAAGCGCAACTGTAACCCCAGTTACAGTTGCCGAAATTGCCATCTTCCTCGACGCCGAGCTGAATGGATTCAAGGATCGTGTCCTCGCCATACTTCTTCGCGATCAGCTGATCCAGCGTGACGCCCAGATAAGGACTCACCGCATTTCTGCGCGGGCGGGCGGCGGACAGGAGAACCGCGCCACGCGCATGGTCGCCGCCGGGCTCCTCGATCGTGGCCATCGCTTCCGGCATGTCCATTCCGGAAATCAGAGTTACGCGGTTGCGGAACGGCTCGAGGGGTTTGGTGATAAACGAAAAGTCGAAGTTCGCCCCGGACTGCAGCGGGCTCCAGTATCCCGGCGCCGCGCCGTGCGGGTGCCAGACGCCCAGAAACCGCTTTACCGGTGCGGCCGCCGTGTTCTTCAGCGGCGTCTGCGCGGGCAACATCGCGTCGAGCAGCGGCAAACCCAATACCACCCCGGCTCCGCGCAGAAATGTACGGCGGGGAACGAACTTCTTTGTGACAAACATTTTTTTCTGCCTCCCTGAGTAACTCGGCTTCCCTTACTTACTGGCTGACTCTTCCGCTTCTTTCGTTCTCATCTGGAACGGGGCGCTCTTGATAATGCCCATCAATATCGCCTGAAACCGGTCATCGTCCTTATCCGCTGCCCGCACGATGGACCGGATCGCCGGCATATCTTCGTACTCCACGCCGCGGCCAAGGCCGAACGTCATCAGTTTCTCGGTAATAGTCCGCACGAACTGCGGCGAATAGCGCAGCAGCGCCTGCCGCAGCTCGACCGGGCCGTTGACTTTCGTGCCATCCCACAGTACGGCCGCCGTATCCAGCGGAACACCGCCGTCTCCGCCCTGTTTTGTGCGCCACTTCCCGTCCGCATCGAAGTTCTCAAGCGCGAACCCGATGGGGTCCATCAGCTTGTGGCAGCCCGCGCAGGGCTCCATCTTGCGGTGTATGGTCATCTGCTCGCGCAACGTCATGACCTTCTTGTCGGCGTTGCTGTCCTCAAGCGGCGGAACGTTCGGGGGCGGCTCCGGCGGCGGCGTGCCGAGGATGTTCTCGAGCACCCACACGCCGCGCTTGACGGGCGAAGTCCGGAAATTCTGCACCCACGTGAGGGATTCGACGCTTCCCTGTCCCAGGAGTCCGCGGCGATACGCGAGGTCCGGCCCGAGATGCACGCGGCGGAACTCGGAGCCGTAGATATTCGGGATACCGTAATGCTTCGCCAGCCGTTCGTTGAGGAAAGTGTAGTCCGCTGTCAGCAGATCGACCACATTGCGGTTTTCCTTAACGATGCTCTGGAAAAGCAGTTCGGTCTCGCGGCGGAAGCTCTTCCGCAATTCGTCGTCCCAGTCGGGATAAAACACGCCGTCCGGCGAGGTCGCCGGCAGGTTTCTCAGATAGAGTAACTGGTCTCCGAAGTTGTCGACGAGAGCGCTCGCCCGCGGGTCGGCGAGCATGCGCCGCACCTGCTGCTCGAGCACAGGGGACGCGTGCAGTTTATTCTGGCTGGCCAGTTGGATCAACTCGTCGTCCGGGATGCTGCTCCAGAGCATGAAAGACAGCCGCGAAGCCAGCTCGATGTCGGTGATGCGATAGGGTTGCCCGGGAACCGCGTTTGCCGGCTCTCTTTCGGCGCGCACCAGAAACTGCGGGCTGGTGAGGATTCGCCGCAGCGCCAGTTCGATGCCGTCCTGGAAAGTGCCTTCGCGCCGTCCCTGCTGATAGAAGCCCTGCACCCACTCCATATCCGAGGGGGTAACGGGACGGCGATAAGCGCGCCGCATCAGCGTCGTCAGAATTTGCCTTGCGCACGGCTCCTCCTGCTCTTTACCGGACGGCTGGCAGGTGTAGACTTTGCGGATGCTGCGCGAGTCCTCGGGCCGCGTCGGCGTGAAGGGTCCCTGAATCCGCAGAAGGCCGATCGCCGGATAGTATTGCAGCTGCGGGATGGTGTTGTCTTCGAGCGACTTCCGCTCGTACTGCCGGATCAGGTCGAGGGTCGGCCGGTAGTTCGTCGCAAGAAACGTGACGCCTACCATGTGCGAACCGGCCTTCACCGGGACGGTGACGTCGATAGATCCGTCGTTGCTCGAAGAATTGGCCGCGGTGAGTCCCACGCCGACGTAGTCGCGCATTTCGACCAGTTCGTTGTCGATCAGGAATTCCAGCTTCTCGCCGGGAACAAATTTTCCGAGGCCGAAGTTCTGCACCGAAAACTTGTACTCGCCGTCGGACGGAAAGCTGTGACGCACCGCCATCCCGCCGCGCGTGCCGAACGGCAGCCCGTTGATGTGTTCGTTCTGCGACGTATCGCCGGGGGCGATGTAAGCGGCTTCCGTCGGCGACTTCCAGAAACCGACCGCGGTGCGTGCGATGCGCGCCGCCGCGGTTGTGTAGGCTTCGAGGAGCGTGGGCGAGATCGTCAGCGATCCGGCGACATTATCGAAGCCCCGCGCCGAATCGTCGGCCGGAAGCAGCGTCGTCACGTCGATCTGAAGATCCAGCAGGTCGCGGATGGCGTTGGCATATTCGGTCCGGTTCAGACGGTGGAGCACGATCGAACCGGGATTGGAATGAGTCGCTGCTTTCCGGTCTACCTGCTCTTCCAGCCAGTCGCGAAGCCCGTTGTATCCGGCAAGCGGCGGCCGCGGCATTCCCGGCGGAGGCATCATGCCGGCGCGCAGCTTGCGGATGACTTCCTCCCAGACTTCCGGGTGATCGCCGACGGCGTTCATATCCATGCTCTGCAGGGATAAGTTGTTTGTTCTAAGTTTGTCGTTATGACAGGGGACGCAATATTGGTTGATCAGCGCCTTCTCGGCCGCGACCGCCGCAGGCTGGGGTTTTTGCGCCGCCAGTGAGCCGCTGCCTGCCAGCAGTACAACACCGAACGAAAGAAGTCTATTCACGGCCCGGATTCGCCTTTCCGCTTGCACCCACAGCCGGCCGATCGCCGAAGTGCTCGTGCAAATGGGTATGGTTTTCGTGCGCTTTCGCTTGCCGCACCGCGGCAGCCTTCCGGTGAGCCGCGCTGAGATTCGCCTGCCTGGTCATTTCCGAACTCACCGCGCACATTGAGACCAGTTGCTCCAGATCGCGCTGGAGGCACTCGGGGCATTCGGCCGCGGGAGAGGAGTGAAGGAGCAGGTATTCGAAACGGTGTCCGCATCCGCGGCATTCGTATTCGTAGAGCGGCATCCAAACTAATCTATCCTCCGGGCAATCCGGAGGCAATGATCCAAAAGGATCAGAGGCAGGAAGACTGCTTCTCGGGGATACCCTCGCCCCATCGACAACGGCGTTACCCGTGCGGCGATACCGAATCCGGTGGATAATAAACCCGAATGCCGTCAATCCGAACTCCGTGGGTGCTGACAGCTCTGATCGCGTCGGGCGCCCTGAACCCCGCGCTGGCTCTCGATCCGCACAAAGCCCTCACGCAATATTCCGCCACGGTCTGGACCCAGCAGCAGGGTCTCCCGCAAGACACCGTTCGAGCCATGGCCCAAACCGCCGACGGATATCTGTGGCTGGCTACACAGGAAGGCCTGGCCCGCTTCGACGGCTACGAATTCGTCATCTTCAACCGCGATCACGGAGATCTCCCCTCCAACTCCATAACCGCCCTTGCGGCCGCCAGAGACGGCTCCCTCTGGATCGGCTCGCGCAGTGGCCTCACCCGCTACCGCGACCGCAGTTTTCACACCTACACACGAAAGGACGGCCTCCCCGACGACTCGATCTCAATCCTCTTTGTAGACCACGCCGGCACTCTGTGGATCGTCGCGGGAGGCCGCTTAAGCCGGTTCGACGGCTCGGCCTTCATCGCTTTCTCCCGCCAGAGGGACCTGCGGCTGCCGTCCGTCCGCGGGATCGCGGAAGACAGCGGTCACAACCTTTACCTCGCGGGCGGTAGTTCGGTCGTCGAACGGGTGAACGGAAAATTCGTCGAACTGCTTGGCCCCGGCGAGCTCAAGGCTGATTTTCCCGGCGCCCTGCAAATCGACCGGGCCGGAAATCTCTGGATCACGGGAGTACACGGCCTGATTGAGCGTCTTCCGGACGGCACTGTCAAAAGATACCGGAAACGTGAGGGGCTCTCCGACTCCTTTGGCCTGAATGCCATCGGCGAAGACCGTGGCGGAACGCTCTGGGTGGGTACAGATCGCGGCCTGGCCCGCCTTGAAGGCTCGCAATTTCGCATACGCGTGGAGGCGGGCGAACAATCCGACGTCCGCTGCATCTTCGAAGACCGGGAAGGCAACCTCTGGATCGGCAGTAACAACGGACTGACGCGCCTCCGCGACGACTTGTTCACCACTTACGGCAAGAGCGAAGGTCTGCCCGGCGACGACCCCACAGCCGTCTATCAGGACCGGCGCGGCCGGATCTGGGCCGGCTTCGGAAGCGGAGTCGTGCTGCTCAACGGGCGCGGTCCGCTGCTGCCCGCACCCGTGCCGGGAATACCCAAAGTCTTCGTTCACCGCTTCCGGGAAACGGCGGGTGGCGACTTGCTCATAGCCGCCCGCGAAGGTCTGATACGCGTCGCGGGCCGCCGCGTCAGCACCTTCGCCGCGCCCGATCCGCAAAACCGCAAGACGGTGTTCGACGTCATCGAAGACCCCGCCGGAACCCTGTGGCTCGCATTGCCGAACGGTCTCGGGGAATTGCGCGGCGACCGCTTCCGGACCGTCATCTCCGCCGGGCCGCTCTTTACGGAGGACTCCTTTAATACTCTCGCCCGCACCGCTGACGGCGCCATCTGGGCGGGCACCCTGAGCAAGGGCCTCTGGTGCTATAAAGCGGGCCAAAAGCGCCTTTACACCACGGTGGACGGCCTCGGAAGCGATCAGATCCGCTCGCTTTACGAGGACCGCGAAGGAACGCTGTGGATCGGAACTCTCGATGGCGGCCTGAACGCCTATCGCGACGGAAGGTTCGTCCGGTACGCCGCGAAGGACGGCCTGTTGAGCGACAACATCGGCAAAGTTACCGACGATGGTGAAGCGCTCTGGCTAAGCACCACGCGCGGCATCTGCCGCGTTTTGAAACAGAACCTGCGCGATTTTGCCGGGCACCGGATCAAAGCCCTTCAGGCAGTGAACTACGGAGTGGCCGACGGTCTGCGCGGCGCCGAAAGCACCGGCGGACAGCGCCACGCCGATGGCAGCCTGTGGTTCGTCACCAGCCGCGGCATTGCCGTGTTCAATCCCCGCGCGCAGAAGAGCTCCAATCTGCCGCCGCTCGTCAATGTGGTGGATGTCTCGATGGACGGCCACCGGTTCCCCGGAGCGAATCCGCTCCGGTTCCCGCCAGGCAGCGGGCGCCTGCAGATTCGTTACACGGCAATCCACCTGAGCGCCCCCGACCGCGTGAGCTTTTACTACATGTTGAGTGGCCTCGATTCGGACTGGATCAAAGCGGACGGTCTCCGGGCTGTGAATTACGACAGCCTCCGCAACGGCCACTACCGGTTCCTCATGAAGGCGGACCTCCCCGGAGGCCCGTCCGGAAGTTCGTTCGTCGAGTTCAACCTGCTGCCGCACTACTACCAGACGGACTGGTTCCGGTTTCTCTGCGTCCTCGCGGTCGTTGCAATGGGACTGGCGGCCTGGCGATTGCGCGACAGGCAGATCCGTTCGCGCTTTGCCCTGGTTATAGAAGAGCGCGCCAGCCTGGCGAGAGAAGTCCACGATACGCTGGCGCAGGGCTTCGTCGGCATCGCCTCCCAGCTCGACGTGGTCGAGATGAACATGCCGAAGGACGCGCTTCCGGCTCGCGGGGCGCTGGAACTGGCCCGCCGGATGGCGCGTCACAGCCTGACCGAGGCGCGGCGGTCCGTGATGGATCTCAGGGCCGCGGCGCTCGACGATCAGGATCTGGCGCGGGCCCTCGAATCCGGCGCGCAACGCTGGGCGGCCCGTTCGGGAATCGACGTGGAAGTCGACGTCCAGGGCGAGACCGCCAGCCTTCCGGAAGACGTGGCGCACCATGTGTTCCGCATCGTGCAGGAGGCCGTCGTAAACACCGTCCATCACGCCCACGCGAATCGGATCGCCGTGAAGCTGAGCATCGCGCCCCGGCAACTCAGCCTTCAGGTGGCGGACGATGGCTGCGGCTTCGAACCCGAAGGCGTGTTCACGTCCCGAAACGGCAACTTCGGCATAATCGGCATGCGCGAGCGCGCCGAACGCCTCGGTGGCCAGTTGCGTCTCGAAAGCGGGCCCGGACGAGGGACGCGTTTATACGTCACGGTGCCGCGCACGTGAACCGTAAAATCCGGATTCTGGTCGCCGAGGACCACCTGATCGCCCGCGTCGGCGTAACTTCCATCATCAACAGCCAGCCCGATATGGCCGTAGCCGCGGAAGCGGTGAACGGGAAGCAGGCTGTCGATCGATACCGCCTCCACCGGCCAGATGTAACCCTCCTCGATATGCGAATGCCGGTCCTCTCGGGCGAAGAAGCCGCCGCGGCCATCCTTCTCGAAGATCCCGGCGCGCGCCTGATCGCCCTGACGACCTATGACGGCGATGAACATATCCGGCGGGCCATCGCTGCCGGGGTGCAAGCCTACCTCACGAAAGACGTGCGGCACGAAGAACTTCTGAAAACCATTCGCGCCGTGTACGCCGGCGAAACCTGCCTTCCCGCCGCTTTCCTCAACCCCGGCCTGCCTCCCGCGCACCTGAGCGCCCGTGAGGTGCAGGTACTGGAACTGGTGGTGGGCGGTTTCTCGAACAAACAGATTGCCTGGAAACTGAACATCGCCGACACGACGGCCAAGAATCACGTAAAAAATATTCTCGGCAAGCTGCGGGTGCAGGATCGGACGCAGGCGGCTACGGCAGCGATACAGCGCGGCATCGTCAACCTGTAAGTCCGCGGCGAAACTCTGGGACAGTATCATGCCGGCAGTCTGAGCGGGGGGCGTGGTCGATCTGCTTCGGGGTGAGGCTCTGCTCCTGTTTCACCGTACTGCGGGTTCTTTCCTGACTCATAATGGCTTCGCCTGGGTCGCCAACTGCGTTGCCGGAACCGGACCTTTCCGGCACACCCTGAACGGGCGTTTTGATCGGCGGGCGAAGTGGCCTGTTTCCGGCCTCAAACATGGCTGGTTTCCTTTCCCCCTTTTCGGCAAGCCCCGGAACCGGGTAATGGTACGCTAACCGAGGCCAAGAGATGAACCGATTCGCGGAAATTGATATCGTTGGACATGTTCTGGCGCATGCGCTGCGGTTGCGGTTCGAAGCATCTGCGGAGATCGGCCAGAAGGTGGTTCGAGCGTCCGCTTGGAATCATATTTCTCCCCTATCGCTGTGCTGTGTGTGATCGACGGGAATTGAAGCTATCCTGGCTCCGCGCGGAACAGGAATAACCTCGGCGGAAGAATCACCCGGATTCGGCGTTTCGGCCGCATGGGCTTCTTCGTACCGCCGTGGCGCTCGCGTGCAGCCTGACGGCAATCTGACGCCATGACAGGCCTTCCTTGCGCAGTTCCCGGACCTGATCGCAGTGGAATACAAGCCGGGGTCTGCCGATCGGTCGCCCGGTGCGCGGGCCTTTCTCGCGGGCGCGGTCAAGGCTGGCGGGTCCGTTCGCTGATTCGGATGCGTTCCTGCTTTGCAATCGCTGCGAGGATCGCGAGAACGGCTTCACGGAACACGCCGCATGAGTCGAGGTACCGTTCAGTGCGTGAACGCCAGTTGATGCCGCAGGAGTTCAGCCGCTCAAGGTAGTTGAGCGTTTCGAGAACGCCCTCGCTTGAGAAGCGGTCGAGCGCCCAAAACAGGAGTACGTCAAACCGGCGCTGGGCGGCGTCATGCCACATGCGCTGGAATCCGGCGCGGTCGGATTTCGCGCCTGACTCTTCATCGACGTACTCCGCGACGATTTGCCAGTCCTGAGTTTCGCAGAACTGCCGGAGTTGGCGGCGCTGGTTCTCCACGTCCTGGCGTTTGCGCTGCCGGGCGGCGTCATCGTCGCGCTTGTCCGCGCGGGTTGAGACACGGAGGTATAGGGCTGCGCGGACTTGCCCGGTCCCGGTTGCTTTCAGGGGTGGGCCAGGAAACAGGTGCGCGGCGCGGGGAATTGTTCAGGGGTTAAATCGCGTGCAATCGTTTTCGGCAATGGTCACCGCGATAAGGAAATTCGAGGCTGAATCACGACCGTCCAACCGCTCGCCATCGAACCACACTGCTGGAGACAAATTCCATCGAGCCTGAGACGTGAATTGGAACAGTAATGGAACAGATGAGAAAGGCAGGCTTGTAAGTTGTTGAAAATGTGGTGGCCAGGGACGGAATCGAACCGCCGACGCCAGCCTTTTCAGGGCTGCGCTCTACCAGCTGAGCTACCTGGCCAATTGGGGAAGCTTCCAGTGCAGGAAACCGTAAGTATATCAGGCCGCGCGTGTTGATCGGTTACGCCGGTTGCAGCCGTTCCAGCTCTTCCGCCGTTGTCTTTTCCACCTCGGCGTGCAGACTGTTTCCGTGCGCGTCCATCGTCACGATTGCCGGAAAATTATCCACCCGCAGGTGCCACATCGCTTCCGGTACGCCGAAATCGAGCAGGTTCACATCCAGCACTTCCCGTACTGTCCGCGCATAGTATTGCGCCGCGCCGCCGATGGCGTTCAGATACACCGCGCCAAACTCCTTCAGCGCCGCGGACGTCTTCGGCCCCATGCCGCCCTTGCCGATCACCGCGCGCACGCCATAACGCTTGATCACATCCGCCTGATACGGCTCTTCGCGGATGCTGGTCGTGGGGCCGGCCGCTTTCACCGTCCAGTGTCCATCGGTCTGCATCATTACAGGACCGCAATGATAAAGCACCGCTCCGTTCAGATCCACCGGCGGCGGATTCTTCATCAGGTAAGCGTGCACCGCATCGCGCCCTGTATACATCTCGCCGCGCACCAACACTACATCGCCCACCTTGAGCGCACGTACCGCGTCCTCAGTCAGCGGGGCAGTCAGGACCACCTCGCGGCCCGTGAGAGTGAAGCCTTCGCTCTGCGTCATGCGCGCTATCGTGCGCGACGGATCGCGATAAAGCCACTGCACGATGGCTCCGCTTTCCGCATCGAGGCGCACGCCCAGCCGCCGGAACGCCCAGCAGTTGTACGCCACCGAGACAAAGAAGCTGGCCGGCAGACGGTTCGCCGCCGCGATCTTGCAGCCGATCAGCGATACATTGCCGCCAAAGCCCATCGCGCCCACGCCGAGTTCGTTCGCTTCCCGCATAATACGCGCTTCGAGCGCGGCCAGCACGGGGTCGGGATTCACATCGTCCAGAGTGCGGAAGAGCTGTTCCTTGGCCACGTCGTAACCGTGCGCACGGTCACTGCCGATGCACACGCCGAGCGCGCCCGGAGCGCAACCCTGCCCCTGTGCCTGCCAGACCGCGTGCAGGAGGCACTTGCGAACGCCTTCGAGGGTGCGATCGGCACGACCCAGACGCTCAAGCGTTGCGGGCAGCGAATACTGAATATTCTTGTTCTCGCAGCCGCCACCCTTAAGGATGAGCTTGACCTCAATCTCGTCCTGCTCCCACTGTTCGAAGTGGATGACCGGCGTGCCGGGTCCCAGGTTATCGCCGCTATTCTTTCCGGTGAGCGAATCGACGGAGTTCGGACGCAGCTTGCCCAGCTTCGTCGCTTCCGCCACCGCCGCGCAAATCACCTTCCGGATCGCGATCTGATTGACGCCGACCGGAGTATGCACGTAAAACGTGGGCATACCGGTGTCCTGACAAATGGCGCCGGAGTCGTCCGCGGCCATATCGATATTCGAAAAGATGATGTTGAGGGCCTGCGATGCCTGCGTATCCGGCTTCTCGGCAAGGCCCGTGGCGGTCATGGCTGCACGCACGTCCGGGGGCAGATTGGTGGAGGTTTGCGCGATCAGTTCGACCAGGCTGTTGTGTAGGAATTGCATCGGGAAAGCACTATTGTAGCGGTATCATTCAGACATGCCGGTCCGCACACTCATGACGGCCGAGCAGTTCGATGCGCTCCCGGAAGAAGAGGGGCGTAACTGGGAACTGCTGGACGGAGAACTCATCGAAGTGTCGAGCGCGACGCCAAAGCACAACCGTATCCTGGGGCGCCTCCTGATGTTGATCGAGAGCTTTGCCGCGCCGCGCAGACTTGGAGCAATGCTGGCCGGAACGGACCTGGCAGTGCGCAAGGATACCAGACTGTGCCCCGATCTCGGATTCTTCTTAGCCGAAACGTGGCGGACAGTGGACCTCGATCGCGTTCCAGTCGTTGAGACTCCGGACATTGCAATCGAGATTATTTCGCCTTCCGAGACAGCCATCGCCATCAATCGCAAGACGGATGCTTATCTGAAGTGGGGCGTGAAGGAAGTCTGGCTGATCGATCCCGAAGTCAGAATGATTTTCGTTCATTCCATCGCGGGGATAGAGCGGCTGAGCGAGGGTGCGTTTCTCTTTTCCGAGCCGATCCCCTGCTGGCGGATTCAGGTCGCCGATCTCTTCGAAAACCTCTGATTACCCCAGCAGCTTATCCCAGCAAACGAGCCATCGGTTTCGCAAAATACGTCAGGATAAAATCCGCGCCCGCGCGCCGGATTGATGTCAGGCTCTCCACCATCGCCCGCTCTTCGTCGATCCAGCCATTTTGCGCCGCCGCCACGATCATCGAATACTCTCCGCTGACCTGATAGGCCGAGATCGGCACGTCGAACCGGTCGCGCGCCTGCCGGATCAGGTCCAGATACGGCATTGCGGGCTTCACCATGATCATGTCCGCGCCCTCTTCGAGGTCGAGTTCGATTTCGCGCATGGCCTCGCGCCCGTTCGCCGGATCCATCTGATAACTGCGGCGGTCGCCAAACTGCGGCGTGGATTCCGCGGCCTCCCGGAACGGCCCGTAAAACACGGACGCGAACTTCGCGGAGTAGGCCAGGATGGGCGTGTTCGTATACCCGTTGGTATCGAGCGCCCGCCGGATCGCGCCCACGCGCCCATCCATCATGTCCGAAGGCGCCACAATATCGGCGCCGGCGCGCGCGTGCGACAGCGCCCCGGCCGCCAGCCATTCGAGCGTGGCGTCATTATCCACGTCGCCGTCGACGATCTTTCCGCAATGCCCGTGGCTCGTGTACTCGCAATTGCAGACGTCCGTCACCACCAGCAGATCGGGCAGTTCCCGCTTGATCGCGCGGATGGCGCGTTGCACGATGCCGTTGTCGTCGTAAGCGCCGGAGGCTTCTTCATCCTTCGATTCCGGCAGACCGAAGAGAATGATCCC
>Ga0207933_1000449_pt1 | contig 40323 bp, 34 predicted proteins | sample NGESurdeep092012_4_FD_184488 | JGI IMG/M metagenome (GOLD analysis project Ga0207933, IMG submission 184488) | Arctic peat soil microbial communities from Barrow, Alaska - NGEE Surface sample F53-3 deep-092012 (SPAdes) | ecosystem: Environmental > Terrestrial > Soil > Wetlands > Peat ... | reverse complement strand
GATCGAGATCAGGACGAAGTGCTCGACGCCGGCGTCGATGGCTGCATTTACGACGTTGGTGGTGCCGTGGACGTTATTGGTGATGGCATCGACGACGTTTTCTTCCATGAGCGGCACGTGCTTGTGGGCAGCGGCGTGGAAGACGGCATAAGGGCGGAAATCGTCGAATATCGCGTGCATTCGAGTGCGATCCCGGACATCCGCGATTGTAGGAATGACGCTGAGGCGGGGAAAAGTCTCGCGCAGTTCGGCCTGGATATCGAATATCGAATTTTCGCCGTGGCCGAGTATGATGAGCCGGGAGGGTTCGAGTCTGGCCAGCTGACGGCAAAGCTCGCTCCCGATCGATCCGCCGGCACCAGTGACGAGGACGGTGCGCCCTTTGCCCAGGTTCCGGACGGCGGCAAGGTCGGTATGGATGGGGTCTCGGCGCAGAAGGTCCTCGATCTGGACATCGCGAAGAGACGACGGCGAGGCTCGGCCCGACAGGACATCCGAAAGTGGCGGAAGAGTGCGAGTCTTGAGGCCCGCGTCGGCAGCTTCCTGGACGATGCGGCGTATGACGGATCCCGGCGCGGAGGGGATAGCGATGACTATGGCGCCGACGTCGTGGTTGTGGGCTACGGCCCCGATATCGGCAATCTTGCCAACGACCGGGATTTCGTGGAGCCGGAGCTTGTTCTTGCGCTCGTCGTCATCGACGAAGGCGACGGGATAGAGTCCGAGACTGGGGTTGGTGAGGAGCTCCTTGGCGATCATCTGGCCGGCTGCGCCGGCACCGACGATGATGGCGCGCATGTCGTCATCGCGCCGACGGCGACGGGAGTGCCAGTTACGGATGCGGAAGAAGAGACGCGGCGCGACGATGAGGGCGCCCATGAGCAGGGCGTCGAGTGCGACTACCGAGACGGGAACGCGGTTTGGCGTGAGCCGCGAAATCGGGAGGATGACGAGGCCGAGCAGGGCAGCGCAGACAGTGGCCGCGCCGACGCCGAGGATGATTCGTTCGACTTCAGCGACGCTGGCGTAGCTCCATATGCGGCGGTAGAGGCCGGTGAAAACGAATATTGCGAGCGCGGTGGGAGTGACGGTGAGCGCGAAGGCAATTGCGGTGAAGCGGTCAGCCGGGGCGAGTGGGAGGCCGTCGAAGCGAAGAGCGTAGGCGAGCCAGACGGCGACGAGAAGGGAGGCCGCGTCTAGGAGGAGGAGGTAGCGGCTTCGGATTTCGGGGGTACGAGCGGGGGATTTTGCAGTCAAGTTCTTATGGTAATGACAAGTCTGGCGGGTACGAACAAAGCGACGTCAACCATTGCGAATCGAATGATAATGCTCTGGGGAACTGTGTCAAACTTCCTATATGCACGCCGCCTCGGGCGCGGGCGCGTGATTTCACTCGTTGATGTCCCCGAATTTGAAGACCTTCGAGTACACTCTGTAGCCACATCGATCGGCGGACATCAGCGGGCTTTCCGCAACAGCTCCTATTGCATCGATGCTGGGCTTCTGCTCACCTGCGCATTTCGGCGTTACGGATCGCTAACAGGCCCGCCCCGCGCAATGCAGCTGGCCCGGCTGTGCGGTACGAGCGGGAGGTGCGAGCGGTACGAGATGAAGGCGAGCGAAAGGCGGAAATCGCTTGACAAACCGAAGGCGGCTGGTATATGTTCACGGGTTGAACACTCCCTTCTTCCTAGGCGCCAAGTCTTATCCCAACTGCAACACAGCCGGTTCTTCTAGATGTGATACGCCTCATCGCTGAAACCCCGCGGGTCTCCCAGCGAAAGGTGGCTTCGGCGTTGGGGATGAGCCTTGGAAAGGCGAATTATTGCATTCGAGCCCTGATCGAGAAAGGGTTCGTCAAGGCCGAAAACTACCGAACGAGTAATAACAAGCTGGGCTACTTGTACGTGCTGACGCCCTCCGGGATGGCCGCGAAGGCAGATTTGGCGAAGTTTTTCCTCGCGCGGAAGGTGCGCGAGTACGAGGCGCTTCGCCTCGAGATTGCGCAGTTACGGCGGGAAAGCGATGACCGCGGAGACGGCGTCTAGGACGCAACTCTGCGCATCGAAGCGGGATTGTGTTCGCACCTGAATCACTTACGGCCAGACACTCGATGTGACTGACCATGCACTCGTGTATGTGAGGTTCTCTTGACCCCTGGTGTCGCAGTTCGCGAGGCGAAGCTCGACGGTGGCTGGTTTGTCGTCTGGACAGCGTCCAGGGCGGAGAAGAGGGTCGCGTCGCGGATTTCTGCGCTCGGCATCGACGCGTGGCTTCCGACACTAACGGAGAAACGGCGCTGGAGCGACAGATGGCGAGAGGTGATTACTCCCCTATTTCCCGGCTACCTTTTTGCGCGCGCCACACATGTTAATTGGCCGCAGCTGCTCCGGACGGTCGGCGTAATCACGGTAGTGCGGGACGGCGACCGGCCCGCGCTCCTAACTGACGGTTTTATCAAGTCGCTGCGAAACGCGGTTAACCGCGCCACCGCCCCCATTGAAAGACTTAAAGAGCGCGCGGAATATGAGATTGGCGATCAGGTTGTTGTCGAGGACGGTATTTTGGCAGGCGTGCGCGGCGTAGTGCGGCAGCGCCGCGGCTACAGACAACTTATGATATGGGTGCCAGAAATTGGTGGTGGTGTTGCGGTGACCATCGGAACGGCCGCCGTGATCCACGATATTACGGAGGGACGCGGGCTCACTTACGTCTCAGATTCCCAACCGAGAATGATGCATGGGTGAAGGCGAACGGGAGGTACAGTCCGAGGAAATTTCCGTCCTTTCGATTGGCAGTCTGCTGCTCCGAAACCGGTGGCGCGTCGCGCGGTGGGCAGCACTAGGAGCGTTCGTAACGCTGGCCGCTGTGTGGACGCGTCCAGTTGTTTACCCGGCTACTGCCTCCTTCATCCCCGCCGGGGCTGATGGAGGTCGATCAGCTCTCGCCAGTTTAGCTGGTCAATTAGGTGTGAATGTGTCGGCGTCCTCAGCCACGTCGCCGACTCTAACGCCGGATTTTTACGTGCGCCTGCTAACTTCACGGGAGATCCTGGGCAACGTCGCGCGTGACACATTTGTGGTCGCCGAGCTCGGTAACAGGCGCGTGGCAGTTGAGGATTTATTCGACGCAAAATCCGGCTCCGCGAAAGCAAGGGAGGAAGCTGCTGTCAAGGAACTCACACGGCGGGTTTCGGCAGAAGACTCCAAGACGACTGGGATCGTGGAGTTCCGCGTCGGCACACAATGGCCGAGTGTATCTCTTGCAATCAGCCGTGAACTCATTGAAGGAGTCAATGCGTTCAACGAGCGTACGCGACGCGATCAGGCGTCAGCCGAACGGAAGTTCATCGACGGACGGCTCGACCTTGCGCAGGCGCAATTGCGTGCGGCTGAGGATCGTTTGCAACAATTCCTCCAAAGTAATCGCCAGGCAGGTTCACCCGATCTTCAGTTCACGCACGATCGGATGCAGCGCGATGTGACGTTTCGGCAACAACTCGTGACCTCGCTCGCGCAGTCATCCGAAGAGGCGCGCATGCGCGAGGTTCGCGACATACCAGTAATAACGATGGTCGACGAGCCGATGGTGCCTGTGAAGCCAGATTCGCGTGGCCGCGCGATTAGAACGGCGATCGGGCTGTTGATAGGTGCGGCACTCGGTGCGTTGATTGTGTTCCTCGGCGACATCGTGGCGAAGCGGCGCGCAGCTGGTGATCCAGCGGCTGACGAGCTTGCGCGCGCGGTTGAGGGCATGAGAGCCCGCATACGTCGAACGGTGCGTGGGCGGGGTAAGGTTTCTGCTTGACGCGTAGCCGATGAATATCGAGCCGAGAAGTTTCTCGAGCGCGCGCAAAGTGTGGGAGATTCTTAATCCTGCCGAGCATCGTCGGGCGGCGATGCTGCTGGGACTTTCCATCTTCGGCATGATCATGGAAACGCTGGGAGTCGGGCTTGTGATTCCAGCATTGGCCGTGATGACGCAGACCGATATTGGCGTGAAACATCCCGAGCTTGCGCCGTTGCTGCATTGGCTCGGGAATCCGAGTCAGGTGCGACTCGTTGTAATCGGCATGCTTGTCCTGGTCGCAGTATACGCGATTAAGGATCTGTTTCTCGCTTGCCTCGCGTGGTGGCAGATGCGCTTCGTGTACGGCGTTCAGGCGGAGCTTTCCGGGAGGTTGTTCAACAGCTATCTACGGCAGCCGTATGTCTTCCACTTGCAGCGCAACTCCGCTCAATTAATTCGCAATGCAGTGACGGAAACTAACCTCCTTGCGCAGACTGTCCTCGTCTCAGCGCTCTCCGTACTTGCCGAGAGTCTGGTAGCGGTTGGGATCATTGCGCTGATGATATTTGTCGAGCCTGTCGGTACCGCCGCCGTGGTAGTGATCCTAGGGGGTGCCGTGTGGTGTTTCCATAGTGTGAGCCATACGTGGATTGCGAAGTGGGGAGCACTTCGCCAGGAGCATGAGGGTCGCCGCATCCAGCATCTTCAGGAGGGCCTCGGCGGCGTGAAAGATGTACGAATGTTAGGGCGGGAGGACGACTTTCTCGCGGAGTTCGGCAGGCATAACGCTGGCTATGCGCGCGTGGGAGGTCAGTTCGCCTTCATAGGGCAACTACCGCGGCTTTGGCTTGAGTTTCTTGCTGTGTCCGGACTCGCGGCTCTGGTAATCGTCATGATCTGGCAGGGTCGGTCGATTGAATCCCTTCTTCCTGCACTCGGGTTGTTTGGCGTCGGCGCATTCCGACTGATGCCGTCGGCGAATCGCATCCTGAGCGGTGTTCAGAACATGCGATATGCGTTGCCGGCCGTCGATGTGCTGCACGCCGAGCTCGGCAGCCTCCCCGCGACCGTCGAACCGAATCGTGGGGATCCGGTCCGGCTTTCCAGTGTGCTTCGCATGGATAATGTCACCTTCCGGTATCCAGGAGCGTCGCGCCCGGCGCTCAATGGTGTGACTGTAACGGTGGGGCAAGGTAGCTCGGTCGGTTTCATCGGCGCAACGGGAGCGGGGAAGAGTACTCTGGTAGACACCCTGCTTGGTCTGCTTACGCCCGACAGAGGCTTGGTTACCGTCGATGGCGCGAACATTCAAGACAACCTTCGTGGCTGGCAGGATCAGATTGGCTACGTACCACAATCGATCTTCCTAACCGACGACACGCTGCGGCGAAACGTCGCGTTTGGAATTCCCGACGCACAAATTGATGATACGGCAGTGTGGCGCGCCGTAAAGGCGGCGCAGATCGAGCAAATGGTGAAGGAGCTCCCCGGCGGTTTGGCGACGCTCGTGGGTGAGCGCGGCGTTCGACTGTCGGGCGGTCAGCGCCAGCGCGTCGGTATTGCCCGCGCGCTGTACCACGATCCAGCAGTCCTGGTTCTGGACGAGGCTACAAGTTCGCTCGACACCGATACGGAGCGCGGTGTGATGGATACTGTGGGTGCCCTTCAGGGCAAAAAAACTCTGATTGTCGTCGCGCACCGCCTGTCTACTGTTGCCCACTGCGACAGACTGTTTCGGCTTGATGCTGGCCAGATAGTAGACGAGGGCACCGCCGCTGCTGTGCTTGCCGCCGACAATGGCCACGCTGCACGCGATAGATCAACGTTGCCATCGCCGTATGGGGACGTTGAATCAACATTACCTTACGATACTCATGTTCAACGATAAGTCGATTCTAATCACTGGCGGTACTGGCTCGTTCGGCAAGCAGTACGTCAAGACGATTCTCGAGCGCTACAATCCCAGAAAGCTGATCATCTATTCTCGGGATGAACTGAAACAGTTCGAAATGCAACAGGACTATCACGCGCCCTGCATGCGGTACTTCATTGGCGACGTACGTGACCGTGAGCGAATGACGCAGGCGATGCGCGGTGTGGACTACGTGATTCATGCTGCGGCGCTGAAGCAAGTTCCTGCGGCCGAGTACAATCCCATGGAGTGTGTGAAAACGAACATCTATGGCGCAGAGAACGTTATTCATGCTGCGCTGGCCAATGACGTAGAGAAGGTGATCGCTCTATCGACTGACAAGGCAGCCAATCCGATCAATCTTTACGGTGCTACCAAGCTTGCCTCGGATAAGTTGTTCGTAGCCGCCAATAACATTGCTGGAGGCCATCGTACGCGCTTTGCGGCAGTGCGCTACGGCAATGTCGTAGGCTCGCGCGGTTCTGTAGTGCCATTCTTCCGGAAACGAATAGCGGAGGGCGCGGACCATCTTCCCATAACCGATTTTCGCATGACGCGCTTCTGGATCACGCTTCAGCAGGGCGTAGATTTTGTGCTGAATGGTTTCGCCAGAATGCACGGCGGTGAGCTCTTTGTGCCCAAGATACCCTCGGTGAGAATCGTTGATCTTGCGTCTGCCATGGCTCCTGGCTTACCGCAACGATCAGTCGGTATCCGCCCCGGCGAGAAGCTTCACGAGGTCATGTGTCCTGCAGACGACTCGCATCTGACACTGGAGTTCGCTGATCACTACGTAATCAAGCCGACGATTCTGTTTGCACAGTTGCCGGATTTCAACCTGAATGGACTAGGCGAAACTGGGCATCCTGTCCCGCAAGACTTCGAATATCACTCCGGACGGAACCCGCATTTCCTGACGACAGACGAAATCACCGCCTGCAACCACATCGCTGCGTCATGACCGTTCCCTATGGGCGTCAGGATATCACGCAAGATGACATCGACGCCGTTACCGAAGTACTCCGGTCGGACTTTCTTACTCAGGGGCCGGCTGTACCAGCATTCGAGGCGGCAGTTGCGGCACGCGTCGGAGCAAGCCACGCGGTGGCGGTGAGCAATGCTACTGCGGCGCTCCATGTTGCGTGCCTTGCATTGGGTCTTGGCAAGGGTGACGTGCTCTGGACCGTGCCGAACACATTCGTAGCGTCAGCCAACTGTGCGCGATATTGCGGGGCCGATGTCGATTTTGTGGATATTGATCCGGTTACGTGGAACATGAGCGTGCCGAGGTTGCGCGAGAAATTGGAGATCGCGCGCACGTCTGGCCGCCTTCCGAAGATCGTCGTTCCGGTCCATTTTGCCGGTCAACCTACTGATCAACAGGAGATCTGGAAGCTTTCCGGAGAATTCGGTTTCCGCGTGATCGAAGATGCGTCGCACTCTATCGGAGCCCGCAGGTGCGACGAACCAGTCGGAAGTTGCCGCTGGTCCGACGTGACGGTATTCAGTTTTCATCCGGTTAAAATCATTACCACGGGTGAAGGTGGTATGATCGTCACAAACGATGCTGCGCTAGCTGCACGCATGGCGATGTTAAGATCACACGGCATCACGCGCGATGCGGATCGGTTCGTGGATGAGTCTGCGGGCGCGTGGTACTATGAACAGCAGGACCTCGGATTCAACTATCGCATGACGGACATTCAGGCGGCTCTGGGCCTGAGCCAGCTAGTGCGGCTGGAAAGCTACGTAGAGCGTCGGAATGCCCTTGCAAGACGCTACGACGAGGCTCTGGCGGATATTGCGATACGGCTGCCGGTGGTGCTGAGCGAAAACTTGTCTTCGTATCATCTCTATGTCGTTCGGCTCAACACCGGAATCGCACCGATATCGCACCGAGCGGTGTTCGATGCCCTGCGCGCGAGCGGAATTGGAGTCAATCTGCATTATATGCCGGTTCATCTGCAACCGTACTATCGACAGCTTGGCTTCAAGGAGGGACAGTTTCCGGAGGCCGAGATGCACGGTCGCGAGGCGATAACCTTGCCATTGTATCCAACAATGGACGAAGGTGCGCAGCAGCGCGTGATAACCGCACTACGAGGTCTTCTCACTGCGGGAGCATATGCGGGCGGTGCGTAGCGCAAAATTCCTTTCATCGCATCGCCGCCGCGTACGGGTGATTCTGCAAGCGAGAACAACATCGTCACGCCAGCCAGCCAAGTCGCTTCTTCCCCTCGGCGGCGTACCGCTCGCAATCCTGTGCGCAAAGCGGCTCTCAGGCGACGATCTGGAGGTGGTGCTTGCGACGTCTGTCGATCCCAGCGACGATGTACTCGCCGGCATTGCGGCACGAGCGGGCGTACATGTCTTTCGCGGCGACCTTACCGACGTACTCGCACGCTTCGTTGCATGTGCAGCAGACCTCGCAGATGACGACATCGTAGTGCGTATGACAGCGGACAACCCGGTGCCCGACGTGGACCTCGTACGCAGACTTGTGGCTGCGTTCGTCGAGCAGGATGCTTCATACTTGACAACGAGATGGCCGGACGATGGTTTGCCGTACGGGGTCGGCGGCGAGGTGTTCACCGTGGCCGCACTTCGTCGCGCCGCCGGCGCAACGACATTTTATGAGCGGGAACATGTTACTCCCTTCATGGTGGCGCACGAGCGTGTCGGAATCCTTGGTCCGGGCGGGCTCGGCGTGGACGGTGATTATTCGCGCGCGCGATGCACAATCGACACTCTAGATGACTTTGTTGGAATGGCGCGCGTATTCGAGAAGGTGTCGGATCCCGTGACTGCTGCATGGCAGGATTTGGTGGCACTATCGCCACCCGACTTGAACGCGAGCGGTCTGGACGTGTCGCGAGTTGCAATCAATCCCGAACCGCGCGGTCGCATTGTGCTAGGGACTGCGCAATTCGGTATGCACTACGGTGTGACGAACCGCTCCGGATACCCTTCCGATGCCGAATTGCAGGCGATCCTATGCGCGGCGAAGGCTTCGGGGCTGACACAGATCGATACCGCCCGTGGCTATGGGAACGCCGAGGCGCGACTTGGCGTCGAATCTGCAGCAGGCCACCTCGACGGGATCCAGATCATCAGTAAAGTAGAACCGTTGTGGGCGCTGCATCGTCGGGCTGGTACATGTGCAGTCGCCGCGGCGGTCGACGCTAGTGTGTTTCGCTCCTGCTACGCGTTGCAGCGTCGCCGAATTGACGTGATGATGTTTCATCGATTCAACGACATGGTGGGATGGGATGGAGCCGCTCTGGACCGTTTACATGCTCTGGTCGATGAGGGTGTAATCGGCGCGGTTGGCGTTTCTGTCTACACTCCCGCAGAGGCGATTCGAGGTTTGGCGGATGACCGCGTGACGCATCTCCAAATTCCATTCAACCTGTTAGACCATCGGTGGTTGGCTGACGACTTTCTGGCTGCGGTTCGCGCGCGGCCGGCTGTAACGATTCATGTGCGTAGTGTTTTTCTCCAAGGATTGTTGATAAATCCTGCGGGTGTGTGGCCGGCGTGGTTCCAGCGCGCTGAGGAGTTCGTTGTGAAGATAGCAGAGCTGTCCCGTGAACTTGGTCGCATCTCGCCGGCCGACCTTTGCATGGCGTACGTGAGAGGCTTCCCGTGGGTCGGCACCTTAGTCGTTGGGGTCGATTGCGTTCAACAGTTCACAGAGCTCGCAGCGGTTTCATCCAACCCTTCATTGCGACCCGAAGAATTGAAGTTGGTACAATCTGCGTTCCGGAGCGCGCCGCGTCGGCTTCTCAATCCCTCGAAATGGTCATGACTTCTCCGTTTTCGCTTGAAGGTCGCGTAATTCTCCTCACTGGTGCGACTGGCTACTTGGGCAAGCCGATGGCAGAGGCCATCCTCGCTGCCGGTGCGACGCTGATTATTTCGGGCCGGAATAAGCAAAAGCTTGAGGCGCTAAAGGCGAATCAGTTGGCAAACTATGGAGAGCGTTGTCAAATTGCTGTCGGAGACCTTGCGTCGCCGAGCGGCGTTGACGGATTGTCCGATGCTATTAGCGCGCGTTTCCCAATGCTCCATGGGCTGGTCAACAACGCGACGGATGGCCGAGTTGGGGAACTTCGAACAATTACAGCGGAGGACTTTCTCTTCTCGGCGCAGCACAATCTTGTTGCGCCGTTCTTGCTGGTCAGGAATCTTCTGCCGTTGTTCGAACGAGCAGTAGAGGCGTCGGGTGATGCGTCCATTGTGAACATAGGCACGATGTACGGTTCGGTGAGCCCCTATCCGGAGGTGTATGGGGACAGTGGGTTCAATAATCCGGTCCAGTACGGAGCGACAAAAGCCGGGTTGATGCAAATGACGCGATACCTAGCGGCTCACCTCGGATGTCAGGGGATTCGCGTGAATGGAATTGCGCCGGGGCCGTTTCCGGATACGTCGGTCGAGCCGGCTATTCCGCAATTCTACGAGACATTGGCGAAGCGGGTGCCTCTGAATCGAGTAGGGTCACCGCGTGAGGTTGCCGATCCGGTAGTCTTCCTGCTCTCGTCTGCCGCGTCATACATCAATGGTGCAAACATTCCCGTCGACGGTGGTTGGACGGCTTGGTGATTGCACCGCCCGATGCGCGCGTGAATGGACCATCGCGGTCAATACCAAAGCTAAGAAAAGCTACGTCATGCGTACTTTAGCATTCCGTGTCGACGCGTCGACGTACATGGGCATCGGCCACGTCATGCGGTGTCTGGCCCTCGCACGCGCAGTATGTACAGATGGCGACAGTGTCGTGTTCATTTGCCGTGAGCACGACGGGAACGTATGCGATCTAATCGAGCAGCACGGCTATTCAGTTGCCCGATTACCTCGGTCAGTCCCGACTGATGGTGTGAAGGATACTGGGACGGAAGTAGATTCACTTGGAGCGACGTGGGAGGCAGACGCCGCGGACACAATCGCTGCTATCGTCCGACTCGGATCGGCGCCGGATTGGCTGGTCGTTGATCACTACGCTATCGATCGTCAGTGGGAGGGGGCGGTGCGCGCGGTGGTCCGTCGTATTATGACAATCGACGATCTCGGTAATCGAGTTCATGATTGCGATATTCTGCTCGATCAGAACCTCCACGACGACAGTCAGCGACTCTATGAGGAACGGCTCTTACCGGGAACGCTCCGCTTTTTCGGGCCAAAATATGCGATATTGCGGCCGGAGTTTGCCGATCCCAGTCAAATACGAGCCCGTGATGGCGCAATCGATCGAATTCTAGTGTCCTTCGGCGGGTCCGATGTGGAAAACCAATCCGTAACGGTTCTTCGCGCAATCGCGGGCCTCAGCGAAGCACCCCCCCAAACAACGATTGTGCTTGGACCTAGCAATCCAAATCGCGACGCATTGCGTGATGCCGCCAGGGGCTACAAGTGGGTTACAGTTCTGGAGACAACCAACCGAATGGCGGCCCTGATGTGCGCGGCTGATCTTGGCATTGGTACCTGTGGGATTGCGGCTTGGGAGCGGTGCGCGATCGGCCTGCCATCGCTGGTTTCAGTGGATGCGGCAAACCAGCGCGAAGATGCGCGCATCCTGCATGCACGTGGCGCGTGTCGCAATCTCGGCGACGCGCGCACTGTTTCTGAGCAGGACTGGACAGCCGCGATCGAGCAGTTGCGCTCGCGGCCAAGAGCAGTCGCACGCATGTCAGCGGCGTCGCTCGCCATTCTCGAAGGTCGGCAGCAGGCATTCTCGAAGCTCGTCGCAGCGATCAGGGATGACTGATCACGATTGCTCGGCGGTAGAACGCCGGCTCGAAGCAGACTTCGCAATGGCGCAGGCGGTTTTCGTCGGGCGCGCGGCGCTCGGACTCGCCAGCGTCTTACGTTGTTGGAGCGACCGCACCCAACGAGACAGAATCGCGGTGCCGGCCGCTGTCTGCCATGACGTAGTTCTTGCTATCCTGGAGTCAGGTTGCACTCCGGTCTTTTGCGACATAGATCCTGCCACAGGAATTGTGCCGCACAGCGAGTGGGCCCGTGCTCGCGCGGTGGGTGCATCCGTCGCCATCGTCGTGCACTTGTACGGAAATCCCGCCGATGCGACGGACGTGAAGCGCATATTCGGAGATGGTGATTGTCTTGTGGTCGACGATGCCGCACAAGCGTATGGTACCAGCATGCATGGTATACCTGCTGGGGCGCAGGGCGATGTTGGGCTGCTGTCATTCGGAGCTACAAAGCAAATTAGCGTCGGCGGTGCGGCTCTTCTCTTTCGCGATTCTGCACTTGGAGCGGAGGTACGAACCGCAGTTGCATCGACCGAGATTGCATCGAGCTCAGTGCGGGTCGCCCTGCAAACCGAGTTCCGCCGCAAGCTCGAAGCGGCGCGAGCCCTATCGCGGGGCAGGAGCGATCGTCGACCAGAGTTCTTTCGCGGCTTGATGGACGGTCAGGAAGCGACGCTGCGGATAGGGCCGGGCGACAGATACGGAGCAATGGTCTTGCGTGAGCTTGACCGGTACGACGTTGTGGCCAAAGAGCGCTTAGCGAAGCGCGATATTTGGGTTGATTCCATCCGAAATCTTGCGCTCGAGCCCGTCGGAATGAGCGGCAACGGAGTTCCGTGGCGATTCGTGTGCCGACTGCCAGGTATTAACTGGTCCGAGCAGCACCTACTTGGACAGGCGATGCGAAGCCGAGGGATGAACGTCAGCCACTGGTACCTGCCCGCGCACTGGATGCACGATGCAACACCGGCGGTGCTACCAGGTGTCGAGACACTCGCACGAGAAGTCTTCCAATTCTGGATCGATGAGGGTACAGCGCTTGAAGAAGTGCATCGACAGGGGAAGGTCGTTGCAGAGATTCTTTCCAACCAGGACTGGATAAGATGAGAGATGAAGTGCGACGTTTGAGGGACATCAGGGGTATGCGCTATCCTGACGACTACGTGATCCGGATGTTCTTCAAGGAACATCTTGACTCCGCCCCCGGTCGCGTCCTGGAGCTTGGATGCGGCAGTGGAAACAACTTGCGGCTCTTTCAGGAATTCGGCTGGACTGTAACCGGCGTTGATGTCGACGAGAAGGCGCTGGAGAATGCTCATCACAACCTTTCAAGCGTCGGCCTCCAGCTTATCAGGAGTGACCTTTCAGGTGCGCTTCCCAACATAACCGGAGAATTTGACTGTGTTCTGCTTCCGAGCGTTAACTATTACATACCCCGAGATGCGTTCATCCGTCTGCTAGCGTGGTTGCGACCAACGCTGGCACCGGAGGCAGCGTTTTATCTCCGCAGCCGTCTCGTCGATGACTGGCGATTTGCGAAAGGCGCAGAGGTTGAGCGGAACGGGTATCGACTTGACTGCACGGAAACGGGCGAACATGGCTTGCTGAACGTGTTCTACACTGTCGAAGAGCTGAACGATCTGCTCACTGCCAGCGTCGGGGGTCTGGTTGATGTTCAGTGCCTACGCGTTCGGTATGAGAATCCGCAGAGCGGTGTGACGATTGCAAACAGCGATGTGGTGATCTGGGGTAGGTTGAAGCCCGGCAGCGCATCATGACGACAGCCGTGATCGCGCAGCCGACGTTCCTGCCGTGGAGTGGGTGGCTCGACTTGGCGGACCAAGCCGACGTCCTCATTATTCTGGATTCGGTGGCGTTTTCCAAGCAGTCATGGCAGCAACGTAATCGGATTCGTACAAACGAAGGTCTGAGCTACGTTAGCGTCCCGGTACGGACGGCAGGAAGGTTAGGTCAGTTGATACGCGAGACGGAACTCGTCGATTTGCACTTCGTTGAAAAGATGATCAAGACAATAAGTGCGAATTATCAGCGGGCGCAACATTTCCATGGCTACTTCCCCGAGTTCTGCGACGTATTTCGTGAGTCCGCGTCTGCTGGTATGCTTTCGACGTTAAACGTTGGCTTGATTCGATGGTTGCTTGTGCAGCTGGGCATCAAGACACCCTTGGTGCTTTCAAGCGATCTTGCGGTGGACGGTGCGCGAGGTTCGCTCGTGGCGAAGTTGTGCGAGCATGTATCGGCAGACCGATATCTCTCGCCGGCAGGCGCGGAGGGTTATCTGCTTGAGGACAGGAGGGAATTCGATACTCGTGCAATAGCTGTAGACTTGCATGTGTACGAACATCCTGAGTATCGGCAATGCATTGAACCCTTCATTCCATACGCGACCGTGCTCGATGTGCTCCTTAACGAGGGTGCTGCTGCCGGCGGGGTCGTGCGATCCGGGCGGCGCCCCGCGCGCGCTCTCGGGACGTCTGCAGCAAAGGGAGACGGGGCGGCCGCAGCGTCTCTGAGTGAGGAGGTCTAAATCAAGATCTGCATAGCACTGTCTATAAGACACTTCGTAATCATCATCGTCGACGATCAGTCGACGCCTAATCCGACGGTTTATCCGTCAGCATAACAAAGGGTGACACATTTGACTGGACTCGCCATCGGGACACGGCCGATCGGGACGCAGCACGCACCGTTTATCATCGCGGAGATGTCAGGGAACCATAACCAGTCCCTCGATCGAGCGTTGGAACTTGTGGACGCGGCAGCAAACGCCGGTGCGCATGCGCTAAAGCTGCAAACATACACGGCTGATTCAATTACTCTGGACGTTAGCGAGGGAGAGTTCTATATCGCTGACGAGCGAAGTCTTTGGAGGGGGAAGAGCTTACACGAACTCTATACGACGGCATCAACCCCGTATGAGTGGCACGAACACATTATCCGTCGTGCCGCAGAGCACGGCATGCTGTGCTTCAGTTCGCCATTCGATGAGAGTGCGGTTGACTTCCTGGAATCTCTCGATGTACCCGCATACAAGATCGCGTCTTCGGAGATCGTGCATCTGCCGCTGATTCGCCATGCAGCGCGCACTGGTAAGCCGTTGATTATATCGACTGGGATGGCCTCCATAGGCGAAATCGATGAGGCGGTTCGGGCGGCGCGCGACGCGGGTTGCCGTGACTTGGTGCTTCTGAAATGCACCGCCACTTATCCCGCCACGCCGTCGGATAGCAATATTCTCACGATCCCGCATCTGCGTCAGGCGTTCGGTTGCGAGGTCGGCTTGTCCGACCATACCATGGGGGTAGGGGCCTCCGTCGCAGCCGTCGCGCACGGAGCAACGGTGATTGAGAAGCATTTCACTCTTCGCCGGGCGGACGGCGGCGTTGATAGCGTATTCTCGTTGGAACCGGAAGAACTCGCATCGCTGGTTGTCGAAACGGAACGGGCGTGGCAGTCGCTCGGCAGCGTTTCCTATGGGCCAACCGAGTCGGAGGAACCATCTCTGGTGTTTCGCCGTTCGGTCTACATCGCCAAGGACGTAAAGGCGGGGGAATTGCTTACGCCCGAAAATCTGAGGTGTGTACGACCCGCACTGGGGGTGGCGCCGAAATTCTATGAGTTGTTGCTCGGTCGACGTGTTATCGCTGACGCAAAAAAAGGCACGCCGATGTCATGGGGCCTGATTGGCTGACCCGGCGTCGATCAGGGACGGACGTTATCTCATTACGACTGCCGACGAACGAACTTGGAAATTCGATCGACCGGTGCTCTTCCTGGGAGAGTGGTGTCGGCGTTATGACAGGAAGGATGTCTGGTCGCACATGGACGTCGAACTAGCGTCGCCGTTCGGACTGCGGCCCGGCGAGCGGCTTGAGAGTGCCCGAGTTATCGCGGGACTTGCCGCCAGGCTGCTACCTGAGCTCGCACATCTCCTCAACGACTATCATCACGTTAATCACGCATTGCGGTATTGGGAGATCGTTCTGGGTCATTGGCTGCTGAGATACGTCGCGGTGGTGTATAGTCGCTACTTGTCTCTTGACGACGCTATCCGCCGGTGTGCGATCTCGGGTACGACTATCTTTGAACCGGCTTCATACTCGCTCGCGACTGCCAATTCTGCTGCGTTCGTCTCCGCGTGTGACGATGATATATGGAGCCACGTGCTTTACGCCCGTATCATCGAATACCGGGGTGGAGTAAGGCAGGAAATGCTTCTGGGTCCGCTCGATGACGTCTCGGGTTTCGGCATGACCGACACCACGCAGGCACACGCCGGGCAATCCCTCAAACGGCGACTACCGCGGGTGGCCAGTACGCTGTTGTCGAAACTGCGCAGAGACGACGATGCCCTATTTATAAGCACGTACCTCCCGCTCAGAGAGCGCCTTGCGTTGGAACTGAGCTTTGGTCAGTGCCCGCAGGTTTCGCGCACGCCCCCGCTGCCCCTGGTTAAGTTGGACAGATCAGCGCGCCGCCAATGTGTGCTGGATTCGACGCAGTTTGGTGGTCTGGAGCGATTCCTTCGGCTTCAAATAAGCGACACAATCCCGACATGTTACGTTGAGGGGTACAATTCGTTGCAGGAGCGCGCAGCGGCGCTCGATTGGCCGGCTTCACCCAAGCTTATCTTCACGTCCAACGCTTTCGATACTGACGAGCTCTTTAAGGTGTGGGCCGGTGCACAGGTGGAGAAAGGCACCCCGTACATTACCGGCCAGCATGGAAACAACTACGGTACGCACTTTTGGGGTGGGGCTGACTTCTGGCCCGAACGTACAGCGAGCGATCGTTTTGTTACGTGGGGATGGACCGATGGCAATGTGCGTACGGCCCCCGCATTCCTGTTTCGCACCGCCGGCCGCCGTCGTGCACGTCCGACTGACACTGGTGGCCTGCTCCTTGTCGAGATGCCGGTGTCACATCGCGTCGATCCGCAGGACAACTACGCCGAATTCGCCGTCTATCAGGATGAACAATTTCGTTTTGTTGAAGCGCTACCGGCGCCGATTCAATCCGCAGTGACTGTCAGATTGCACTCGGCATTTCGGGAATTCCCGTGGGGAGAAGAGGAACGGTGGCATGATAGATCCCCCTCCACTCGGCTTGAGTTGGGCCGCGCACCGATCAACAAGCTGATAAAGAAGAATCGTCTGGTGGTGCACTCGTACGATTCCACCGGCATTTTGGAAACGCTTGCACTCAACAAGCCAACGCTGTGCTTCTGGCATGGTGGCTATGAGCATCTCATCCCCAGTGCCAGGCCGTATTACGAGCTGCTGACAGCAGCGGGCATTCTCCATCACACACCTGAAGACGCTGCTGCTGCTGTTGCAACGCATTGGGACGACGTCACGACTTGGTGGAATGGCGCGACTGTCCAGACCGCGCGACGGGACTTCTGCGAGCAGTACGCGCGCACAGTTGATGCGCCCGTGCGGGTTCTACGCGGAATTCTGCGTAGGGCCAGCCGTCGCCCAACTGACAAACGTACATGAGGCCTCAACTATCGGACGCACGCGTGCTTGTCACGGGCGCCGCAGGATTCATTGGTCGGCACGTGTGCACAGCGCTCGAACAGCAGGGGGCACGCGTCGGTGCAATCATCCGGCAAGGACTCGGGGAAGCGCTCGCGCAGCTGAATACCTACACGCTGGACGTACGCGACGGTGATGCGGTCCGCGCCGTGGTTCGAAAATTCCGCCCGACGCATGTGGTTCACCTCGCGGCCCGGAAACTTGGTGGAACCCAGTTGGACAACTTTCTGCCGTCTTACCAGGAGAATCTCTTTGGCACGTTCAATCTAGCTGCGGCGGTGATCGATGACTGTGAGAAATGTCGTTTCGTCTATCTGAGCAGTGCGGAGGAGTATGGCCGCGCGCCTGCGCCGTTCGACCCACACGCGGAACTGTTGCCGCTGACGCCATACGGGCTCTCCAAGCACGCCGCCACGCAGTTGTTGCGCGCGCTTTCCAGAACCCACGGCTTGTCTGTGACGATCCTACGTACGACTTCGGTCTACGGACCCGGACAGCGCGGCCGGATGTTCGTGCCATCGCTGCTGCGCTCCCTTGTCTCGGGTACGGAGTTTCCGATGACAGATGGCCGCCAGACGCGCGATTTCGTATATGTTGACGACATTGTTGACGGGATTCTGCGCGCACTGTCAGTGCCGGAGGCGCACGGCGACGTGCTTCACTTGAGTTCTGGAACTCCAGTACCAATACGTGAGCTTGCGCTGCTTGTCGCCCGGTTGGTCGGCGGCCAATCGGAGTCACTACTCAAGTTCGGCGCCGTACCTTATGGCGTTGGTGAGGCAATGGATTACTGGGCATCGAATAGTGAGACAACTGCTGTACTAGGCTGGACGCCGAAGGTTTCGATCGACGAAGGGCTTCGGCGCACGCTCGTGCATGTGCGCTCCAGCTTGCAGGGGGACTAGTCGGTGCTGGCGCGCGTGCACTACCACTCCGATTGTCCGTGGTTCGCAGGATGTGAGAACATGCTCGCAAATCTGCTGAACGATTCCGACAATCGCGCGCAGTTCCAGGCGAGTTTGAGCTACCGTGCGTCGCCCGAATACACGGAAGGCCTCGCGCGGCGTGTCCACCTGGACTTCCCGGTTTACCCTCTTCACTATCCTGAACCGTCGACGGCGATCCCGGTGCCGACGCGCTGGCCGGCCGGCGTGAGGAGCGCGGTTCGTTTCGCATCGCGTCAGCTGACGACGTACCCACTGCTGGTATACGAGGTCTGGCTGCTTCGCCGGTTATTCGCCCGTTTGGCACCTGATGTCGTGCACATCAACAATGGGGGGTATCCCGCTGCTTTGTCTGCTCGCGCCGCGGCTATCGCAGCCAAGCTGGCAGGCATCCGAAACGTTATTATGGTTGTTAATAACCTTGCGGAGGAACGTCGCGGGCCATTTCTGAATCCACGCCATGCGGTCGATCGCAAGGTGCGGGCGGCTGTCGCCAAGTTCGTGACCGGATCGCGCGCAGCAGCCGCACAGCTTCAACGCGTCCTCGGGTTGGCCGACGGTCACGTGGTCGCCCTTGCAAATGGTGTGGCGATGCGGACGGCCTCGGAAAGCCGGGAGGAGACTCTGAGCCGACTGTCGGTGAATCGATCGGGGGGAGTCATTCTAGGCGTTGTCGCGCTGATGGAACCGCGAAAAGGCCATCGAGTGCTTCTGGAGGCTATTGCCAGCCTCGTTCGTGACGGGGGCGCGGCGCCTAAATTCACCGTCTTGCTGGAAGGCGAGGGTCGGCTTCGTGCCGAGCTCGAGGCGTTTGTGGAGCGCGCAGCAATTCAGGACTACTGCCGCTTCATCGGGGTTGAGGCGAATGTATTCAATTTCATGTCGGCGATCGAGATATTGGTGCTCCCGTCGATTGCGCACGAGGATTTCCCGAACGTGATTCTCGAGGCAATGGGACTCGGAAAGCCGGTGATTGCCAGCAAGCTTGCTGGAACGCCCGAGCAGGTGGATGACGGCGTGACCGGACTGTTGGTTCCACCGGGAGACGCTCAGTCGCTGGCAGCCGCGATTGCACGGCTCGCCGCGGACGCGCAGCTGCGGGCAGAGATGGGCAGGGCTGGGCGAAGGAGGTTCGAGGAGCGGTTTACTGCGAAGGCGTCGGTACACCGCTATATGGCTCTATATCAATCGTTACTCGGCACACATCCATTATGAAAGTGGTGATACTCGCAGGCGGCTTTGGTACACGTATACGGGACGTTGCTGACGACATCCCAAAGCCGATGATACCTATTGGGCGATATCCGATTATCTGGCATATCATGAAGTGGTACGCCAAGTTCGGACATAAGGAATTCGTGCTATGTCTCGGACACAAGGGGCATACGATTAAGAGCTTCTTCATCGATTATGAAGCCCACACGCGCGATATCACTTTGACGCTTGGGTCTGGCGGCGCGATCGAATTTTTGAGTGATCACGATGAGTCAGACTGGCGTGTGACTCTCGCGGATACAGGCCTCAACGCAATGACTGGTGCACGGATCCAGCGCATCCGCAAGTACGTGCAGGGTGAGGAGTTTATGCTCACGTATGGCGACGGCGTTGGCGATGTGGACATTGAGCAGCTGTTGGCGTTCCACAGGAGTCACGGCAAGGTACTTACCGTTACCGGCGTCCGACCGCCAGGACGATTTGGCGAGATCGAAACACGCGGCGACGGTATTGTTTCCGGATTTAATGAAAAGCCGCAAGCTACGGGTGGACGCATTTCTGGAGGATACTTTGTCGCGAGTCCGCGCCTGTTCGATTACCTGGACGACCGCGAGGATCTCGTTTTCGAACGCGGCCCGCTCGAGGCTCTCGTTCGGGACAAGCAGCTGATGATGTATGAGCATGGCGGATTCTGGCAGCCAATGGATACCAGTCGCGACTACCAGTTTCTAAACGCACTTTATGCCGAAGGGAATGCGCCATGGGTGCCGTGACGGGGAAAGGCATGAACATGGAGTTACTGCGGGATGCGTTCGCTGGCAAACGGGTATTCGTTACCGGTCACACCGGATTCAAGGGCTCGTGGCTAGCGTTCATCCTGGCAGAAGCGGGCGCGGAAGTTATGGGTTATGCATTACCACCCGCGGGTGGCCCGAGTCATTTTGAACTTCTGCAGCTTTCGCACCGTATCGCCCATGTAGAGGGCGACATTCGTGACGGTGCCGCCCTCGATTCAGCGATGATGGCGTTCCGTCCGGAGTTTGTATTTCATCTTGCGGCTCAAGCCCTTGTAAAGGAGTCGTATACCGATCCCGTCACGACGTTCGATACGAACATGATGGGTTCGGTTCGCGTTCTTGATGCGGTGCGGAGAACGGAATCCGTTCGTTCGCTTGTCTATGTCACGTCTGACAAGTGTTACGCCAATGCGGAATGGGTATGGGGTTACCGCGAGACGGACCGTCTTGGCGGTCGGGATCCTTACAGCGCGTCCAAGGCGGCGGCCGAGATCGTGTTCTCGGCGTACACCAGCTCGTATCTTTCAAGTCGTCCGGATCTCGGCGCCGCGTCTGCGCGCGCCGGCAACGTCATTGGTGGCGGAGATTGGGCTGCCGACCGCATTGTCCCGGACTGCGTGCGGGCCGCAGCGGATGACGGCGTGATTCAACTCCGGAACCCCGAGGCGACCCGGCCATGGCAACACGTGCTTGAGCCATTATCGGGGTACTTGTTGCTCGCAGTGCGCCTACGTCAACAGCCGCAGGAGTTCGCAGGCGCGTGGAACTTCGGACCATCCAGCTCGGAAGTGCGCACGGTTCGAGAGGTTGCGACGACGGTTATCGAGGGGCTCGGCCGCGGACGAGTGGAAATAGTCGGCACTCCGCCGACGCTCCACGAGGCAAATCTGCTCCAGCTCAATTGCGACAAGGCGCACCAATGTCTGGACTGGCACCCGCGCTGGAATGTTGACAAGTCGCTTGAGGAGACCGCGGAGTGGTACCGCGGCATGCAGAGTGGCGCGGATCCGACGGCGTTGACCCGGACGCAGGTCGTTGAATATTTCGGAGACAATGCATGATCGATGGAGTGATAGTTACACCGCTGCAGCAGATACACGACGAGCGCGGAAAGGTCATGCACATGTTACGAGAGGATTCGCCGGTCTTCCAGCGGTTTGGTGAGATATACTTTTCCTGCGTCGAACCGGGCGTTGTAAAGGCATGGCATCTTCACCGCAAAATGACGCTTAATTACGCAGTGTTGCTCGGGAAGATCAAGTATGTTCTGCATGACGACCGCGCGGGTAGTCCCACACGAGGAGAAACCCAGGAGTTCTTTCTCAGTCCAGAGAACTATCTGCTTGTTACCGTGCCACCGCTCATATGGAATGGATTCAAGGGTGTGGGTGACACGACCGCAATCGTCGCGAATTGCGCAACTCTCCCACACGATCCTATGGAGATTGAGCGGGCATCGCCATATGATGGGACGATCGCGTACGACTGGAACATCAGACACCGCTGAAGCTGCCCCGCGTGAAGGTACTCATTGCAGGAGCGTCGGGGCTCATAGGGGGGCGTCTGCTAGCGGCGCTGGTGAGCGACGGGAAGATGCAAGTTCGTGCTATGAGCCGGATCGCACGCGCCTGGCCGCCAGGCGTGGAGGGTTTCGTGCTGGGCTCGGACCCGGCGCATGTCCTGTCGGCTGCTTGTGAAGGCATCGATGTTGTTGTCAATCTCGCGTCAATGTCGGAGTCGGCTTGCGCTGCTGATCCAGCCGGCGCGCTGCATGCGAACGTTGGTGGAACGCTCAACCTGATGCGTGCGGCAGTCAGCGCGAACTCCGCGCGGTTCGTGCAACTGTCGACGTCGAAGGTATACGGAAGCGAGTTGAGCGGGATGATCAGTGAGGAGACCGTTCCTCATCCCGCATCGCACTACTCAATAACGCACCGCGCCGCTGAAGATTACGCTGCATATCATCCGTGTGCTGTTGTGCTGCGGCTTGCGAACGGGTTCGGGGCACCGGCGACTGAGAACGCCCAATCTTGGAACATCATCGTTAACGACTTCTGCCGTCAGGCTGCGACAGACCACTCGATTTCCATTCGGAGCGACGGTTCTGTGTGGCGTAACTTTGTTCCTCTTAGTGACGTAATGGTTGCGTTAGGGGCGGCGAGGACTTGGTTGCCAGCTGGTACCTACAATCTCGGGTCTGCCAAATCGATGACGCTTCGCGCCATGGCGGATCGTGTAGCTACCGTCGCCAGCGAAGTGCTGGGCGTCGCTGTAGACGTGAGGGTGGGTGCCTCTATCCGTGCCACGCGGCGCACAGCACTTGACTATCGTACAGACAAGCTTCGCGCTGCTGGTGTATCTCTCGACGGCCTGATCGATGACGAAATCAGAAACACGATCGCTGCCGCTTGTGATGCTTTTGTTTGATGCCAGATGAGTGACACGGTACCTCGCGTTTCAGTGCTGATGACTGTCTACAACGCCGCGCCGTGGCTGCGTGAGGCGATAAACAGCATAGTCTGTCAGACGTACTCTGACTGGGAACTGATAGTAATCGAGAATGGCTCCTCCGATGCGTCACCGGAGATCCTTGCGTCGTATAACGACCGCCGCATCCGCGTCATACGCGCGAGCGAAAACATGGGCAGAACTCCTGCACTACGTTACGCGTTCGAGCTTGGCAGAGGCGAGTATACGGCGGTGCTCGATGCGGACGATATTGCCGAGCCGACGCGCATTGCAAAGCAGGTAGCGTTTCTGGATGCGAACACGGAAGTCTCCCTCGTTGGGACATGGGCGCGACGAATAGACGGAGATGGACGAGAGGTTGGCCTTTGGGCTCCCCCGACTGATCCAGCGCAGCTTCAGGATGCATTCGGTTTCGAGAATCCGATAGTACACTCGGCCGCGATGTATCGAGCGGCGATGGCTCGCGAGGTCGGCGGGTATCCGCTCGAGTTTCCGTATGCGCAAGACTCCGCTCTCTGGCTCCGTCTCGTGGAGCGCTCGCGCGTTGGCATGATTGGGGAGTATCTGAGCTGCCACAGGACCCTGCCAAATGGGATGACACGGAGCAAGGACGCGCGCGTGATTGTGTCGCGCGATAGCGTTGCCCTGCTGGAATACGCCTCGACCCACATTGCGCTTTCGCCATTGTCGCGAAGGCGCAACCGAGAGGAGCGCGCCATTGCTCAATGTCGTTACGCGATTGCATTGCTGAATATCGGACGGTTCCGTGAAGCTTTGCGACTTGTAGTTCGCGCGTTCGCAGCAAATCCGCGAGCCGTAGTCTGGAACAGAGTCAGCCGCGCAGCGATACTCGGCTACGCCAGCGGCCGAACCGAGTAAGTCTTCAGCGCGAGCGCGGGCGCTTCGACGAAGCGCCACGATAGTATCGCAGCGCAACCCGTCGCGACGAAAAACAGGATAAAACCCGAGGCCCCGCCGATGCGATTGGCAATAAGCAAATTGAGGATCGGCATGTGATAGATGTAAAGCCCGTAAGACGTGTCATTGCCGCGTAGCAGCCGGGACGACAGATTGCGTGCGGTAAATGCTGCACTGACGGTCAACATGCCCAACAGAACGATTGACGGGATGTTAAGGAGGTTGCCGTGTGCTCCAGTCAGCGAGAAGTGCAATTCGATTGCGACCCACACTGCGTACACGATAGCCCATGCAAGCGCGCGTCCAACGAAGATCGATGGCCAATGTTCGTACAGGTAGCGGATCGAAATCCCGATAAGGAAATAGAAGAGATACGGGAAAACCGAGACGGAAATAAGTTTCTGCACCAGCGTCTCGTGAGCGATCATTTCAATGCGCCCGAACTCCATCAGTACAGCGGCCGCAATGGTAAGGACGATCCACCGTGACGGGCGCTTTTGCGCCATGAGCGCAAGAAAAGGTAGCAGGACGTAAAACTGCAGTTCCACTGGAATCGTCCAGAGGCTGCCATTCAGCACGCCGACCCCGAAGTGGCGAAGAAACGCTGGATTGTAGAATTGGCCGATGGTGGTTTGGGCGACGATCCACGCCGCAAAGTAAGGAGGATCCGGCCGCACTCCGGCGGAGAGGAAAATGGCGATAGAAACGACTAAGCATACCCACAGTGCGGGGTAAATTCGGAGCACTCGATTACGCGCGTAGTTGAGGACTGATGGCGAGCGTTCCCATGAAAGCGATATGAGGAATCCGCTGATGACGAAAAAAATGGGCACACCGGGGAGGACCGCGAGCACACTCATCATCGGTCCCCACAATTGAACGTGGAGGAACTCTCCGCCATGGGAAAGAGCAACTTGCGCGGCTGCGGCCAGGCGAATGAGATCGAAGTTGTTCACGCGAACTACAGACCCGGGCGCCGCATCTGATCGCGTCATGGTAGCCTGCTCGGGAACTGCCTGCCGAAGCCCGGCGATCGGTTGTGTAGAATCGTTGGTCTCAGCGGAATTGCTCCAGGAACCGACAGCGAACGTTGCCGAGAGCGCAGACGCGAGTAGGTAGTCAGTAGTGCGCTCGGTTGACGGTAATCTAGCCGAAAGAAATGAATGCACCAGTTCGCTCCCGCCGGACCCCGCGCGTAGCCTATTCGCGAACACTGCCCGTCCGCTGGGACGGCATAGAGGCCGACGGCTATGTTACCGTTCTAAGTTCGTGGCTGCGCTCCTATAGGCAACGGGCGGCCGGGCGGTTGTCGCCCGCGATATATTGGAGTGTCGCGCTCGCCAATCCACAGGGGATGCCGGGACTCAACCATTTCGCCCATCTCGCGTGACCCATCCCTTCGCCGTAAATGCTGACGATGGAAACACCCGCTCGGGAAACACCATAGTGGCGAAGCCGGGCGTCTTGCCGCGGGTTGAAGGGATGGACGGACTGATCGTGCTCCTCTCGATCACGGCGCAACTATTTTACGCGATCCCTGCGCTGAAGGTCGCGCAGTCGGCAGCGGAGATCATCCTGTTCGTCGTGCTGACGTACGCTTGCATGACGATCAGATTCGGCATCTGGGACGCGGCGCTCCTAGCGCTGTTGCTAGTGATGGCGGTCATTTCGATGATGATAAATGACTTGGCTGTGGTCCTGGCGGGCGTCAAACAGTTCGGCTTGGCGGTGCTCTGCCTTATCTACTTCTCACGGGTGCGATTCCGGTCACGGCTCATCCTTCCGGCGGTCATTGTCAGCGTTCTTTTGATTCTGATATCCCGCGTTGCTCCGGCGATTGTAAGCCCACTGATTCAGATCTCGCGCTCGCCGGAGTTTAACGAATCGAGATTTGGTGGGTTGTTCCTCAATACCCACTACAACGCATATTTCCTCGCCGTTGCGCTCATCTACTACGGTTACCGTGTGCGGTTGTCTGGTGCCGGCACCGTGATAATTTTTCTGACTGCGTCCAAGTTTGTGTTCGTGTCGTATGTGTTGAACGTTGCTGCCCGCTACAGGGTAGTGCGCATATTTACAAGGTATCCTCGCGTGACGCTGTTTGTGACTTTGCTTGTCGTAGCGACGCTTTGGGCGAGGCGTTTCGAGCTTATCGGCATGCTGGATACGACGGAATGGATGTCTGGGTATGTGATTCTTTCGCAAGCATTCGACCCTCAGTTTTATAAGCTTGTACTCAACCCGCTCCCGGGCGACTATCTTGCGATCGTGAATGGGCTCCAAGGCAGCTACGGCATCGCGCACTACACGAACGAGATAGGCTTCTTCGCTCTGTGTGTTCAAGGGGGGCTGTTCCTGACTGTCGCTTACTTGGCGCTCTTCCTCAAGTATGCGCGGCCATACCGTATCTTCATCCTCGTCTCGTTGCTTCACTACGGATACGTTCTGTCGCCCCTGATAGTTTACATGATTGTTACGTACTCCCGTGAGATCGAGCTGCTGACCACTAGCCGGCAGCCCGTGGTCGAGCTAACCAGTGCGTCCGCCTGATGATTCCTACTGATCGTCAGTTTGTGTCGCGAGCAGCGATCTGCGGCGCCGGATTCATCGGTCGCAGCCTGATTGAACAGCTTCTCTCGCAGGGCATCGAGGTGAGCGTTCTGGATCACAAGACCTGCCCGCCGGAGCTATCTGGCAGGGTCACTTGGTTCCAAGGCGACTTCACGGACGAGGCGATTCTACGCGTCGCGCTTGAGGGTGTCGATGTCGCCTATCACCTCGTATCGAGTACGGTGCCTGGTGATGATAAGGTCGGCCTGATCACGGAGCTTGCCGATAATATCTTCGCCACTATCCGCTTCATAGATTGCTGCATCGCACTTGGAGTGCATCGCATCGTGTTCGTCTCCTCGTCGTCGGTTTACGGCCTGCAGGAACACACGCCAATTTCGGAGACTGCGGCCACTAATCCAATTAGTTCGCACGGCATTCACAAGCTGACTATCGAGAAATATCTGCTGCTTTACCGATTCGACCATGATGTCGACGTCCGCATAGTCAGGCTGGCGAATCCGTTCGGTCCAGGACAAGACTTGTTAGGGCGCCAGGGGTTCGTGGCGATCGCCATCGGTAAGATCATTCGAGGTGAGGCAATTCTACTGCGCGCGAGCGGTGCCCCAATTCGTGATTTCATTTTCATCGAAGACGTTTCGCGCGCGTTGGCGCTTGTCGGCTTGGCGGCAAATGCCCCCCCTGTGCTGAATCTTGGAACTGGGGAAGGGCACTCTCTCCGCAGCGTTGTGAGAATGTTGGAGGATCTGCTAGGGCGAAATCTTTCAACGATCGACGGTCCGCTTCGCAAGGCGGATATCCCCACGAGCGTACTAGACGTCTCGCTGATCGGTTGCAGTGTTGGCTTTGAGCCGACTACGTCGATGCGGGACGCGTTGGAACTTACTCTGCGCCATTGGGAGGTCGTGTAGGAGGTGACGATGCGCGCTGCAATGCTGTTTGCGCCGCTGCCACCTCCAGTCGGTGGTATTACTTCAATCACTGCGATGCTGCATCGTGAACTGGCAAACCGCCGAGACGTCCTGTTTATGCAGCCGGTCGCCAAAACGGCCAGTTGGAAACGCATCGTGCGGCCGGTACAAAGCCTGGGTCGGCTCATCCAGGGCACGCTTCGCGTGCGTTCTGAAGGGCGCGTAGTCTTCTTCTGCAGCTCGCGCGCATCCTTCTGGGACAAATGCATCTGGGCCTCAGTTGTCCTGCTGCTGGGGCGCACTGCCGTCATGGTAATGGTGGCTGGCGACTTTCCCGAGACGTTTGCCACGTCACCTGTATGGGCGCGCGTTATCGCCCGATGGCTCTTTCGGCGCAGGCGTCTGATCGTCGCTGCGCAATCCGCCTCGTGGGCGGCGCGATACAGGGGCATCTTCCCCGGTACGGTTGTTACGCAAGTCGGGGCGACGGTTGATCCAGAGTTCTTCCAGGAACGCGACTCGGCGGCGGTGCCCAAGTCCACGCTTACAGTTTTGTTCGTCGGCTGGATAATCCATGACAAGGGTGTCAGCGACTTGCTGGACGCTGTCGAATCTGCCGCAGCGTCATTGAGGGGGCGCGCACGCATCCGCCTCGTAGGTCCGCTCTTCGGACGCGATGCGTATTGGCAGGATGAGATTGACCGCCGAGGGGTTACCGCACTCGTTGAGCTCGCAGGTCCCGTGACCACTCGTGCGGGCGTGTTGCGCGAGTATCACGAGGCAGACGTGTTCATTTTCCCATCCCACTTCGAGGGCTTTCCGGTCGCGCTCCTGGAAGCGATTGCCGCCGGGCTCCCGTGTGTCGCCACCGACGTCGGTGGCGTCGCGGACATACTTGACGGCGGTCGCGCTGGCGTGATAGTGGCTCCGCGGTCTCCGGCAGCACTCGGCGCCGCGCTTAGCAGTGTCGTTTCGGATGCCGAACTGCGTCAATCAATGGGGGCGGCTGCGGCCAAGCATGCACAGCGCGCATTCTCTCCAAGGGAATGCGTCAGCTCTTACGAGGCAATATTAGGTATCCGATAAGTAGTTGTCGCTTCGTCTGGATCAACGAGGGCGTCAGTTGGCTGAGCCAGAGTTACATTTGGAGGCTTATGCTTTTGTTGTGCTGTGCCGGCGCTACAGGCCCTTCTGAGCGTGCATTCATCTGCGGATCGGACAGCCGGGGTCTGTGCCGGCTCTGCTTCACGAGCCAATTGTGACGCCGCGAAAGCAGGAAGTGCATGATTTTTGGAACGCATCGTCGTGCGGGGAGGATCTCTATCTTACTGGCTCCGACCGAGCCGACTACGATGCGCAGGCGCGACGGCGCTACGAATTGGAGCCCTACATCCCCGAATTCGCACGATTCGACAGCGCAGCGGGCCAGACGGTGCTGGAGATAGGTGTCGGGCTCGGCGCTGACCATCAACGCTTCGCCGAAGCAGGCGCGGAGCTTTTTGGAGTCGATCTGACTGAGCGGGCGATCGAGCACACTGCCCACCGCATGGCTGTATTCGGGTTGGTCTCACAGCTGCGCGTGGCGGATGCAGAGAGTCTTCCCTTCCAGGATGAGTTCTTCGACCGGGTGTATTCCTGGGGCGTACTGCATCACACGCCGGAAACATCGCAAGCCGTCGCGGAAGTCTGGCGCGTACTGAAGCCAGGTGGACGAGCGAGTGTGATGATCTACCACAAGTGGAGCATCATTGGTATCATCCTCTGGCTCCGCTACGCCCTTCTTCGGCTGCGGCCATGGCTTTCGCTCGACGATGTATTTGCCCAGTATCTTGAAAGTCCGGGCACGAAGGCGTATTCGGTCCCTGCCGCGCGCCGGCTTTTCTCGCAATGGTCCGAGGTCAACATTTCTACAGTCCTGTCGCACGGAGATCTGCTCGCGTCCAGTGCAGGCCAACGCCATTCAGGAATGGTGCTTTCGATTGCACGTTTGATCTGGCCGCGCGCTGTTCTGAAGCGTTTTTTCCCGAGGCTGGGACTCTTCATGATGATCGACGCACGGAAGTAAGCATCTACTCTTCTCGCTAGCCCGAATCCCATGTGTGGAATAGTCGGATATCAGGGCACATTCGAGCCTCATCTACTGCGCGCCATGACCGACGCCGTCGCACATCGCGGCCCCGACGGGCGCGGCGGCGTTGTGTTGGGTGGCCGGTCCGGTACGGCGACTGCGCTGGGTCATCGCCGCCTGTCGATCATCGACCTCACAGATGCCGGCGCGCAACCGATGTGCGCTTGTCCCGATGTCGGCGGCGGAATGCAAGCGGGGATCACGCTCGTATTCAACGGAGAGATATACAATTTTCGGGAGTTGCGCGCCGAGCTTGTGGCGAGCGGCCACGATTTCGTTTCGCACACCGACAGCGAAGTGCTGTTGCATCTATACGAGCGCGACGGTCTGGCGATGATGGAACGTTTGAACGGTATCTTTGCCTTCGCGATCCATGATGATAGGGAATCCGGCAGGCCCGATGGCGTTGAGCGCGGGAGCCTGGTCCTCGCACGCGATCCGATGGGCGTCAAACCGCTCTACTTTGCGGAGCTGCAGCACGGCTTCCTTTTTGGATCCGAGATCAAGGCGCTCCTCGAGGATCCGAACCTTCCGCGGGATATCGACCCGGTCGCACTGCACAATACTTTGGCGTACCTGTGGTCTCCGTCCCCCAACACGATGCTTCGCTCGGTACGCAAGCTCGAGCCAGGCAGCGCGCTAATCGTCACCGATGGGGGGATCAGCCGTCGATGGACGTTCTACAGGATGCCATACGACGGGACAGTCAGCGCTCAATCGGAGAATGTGCTTGCTCGTGAGCTCGCGGACAGACTGCAGACCGCCGTAGAGCGCCAACTCATGTCGGATGTACCGGTAGGCGCATTCCTCTCCGGCGGGCTCGATTCGAGTGCTATCGTCGCGATGATGAGGAAGACACTTCCGGATGAGGAGATTACTGCCTTTTCGATCGGATTTCGGGATCAGTCCGACGTGGAAGGCAACCCGAGCGACCTTCCGTACGCCCGCCGTGTTGCTCAGCACCTCGGCGTGCACCTGGAGGAGCTCCTTGTAGAGCCGAGCGCGATCAGCCGGTTGCCGGAGTTAGTCGCCTTGCTGGACGAGCCGCAGGCTGATCCCGCACCGATCAACGCACTGATAATCGCGGAACGGGCGCGCGCAATGGGGATTCCTGTGCTGTTGTCCGGAGCCGGTGGCGATGACTTGTTCACGGGCTATCGCAGGCATTGGGCACTTGCATTCGAGCGACGTTGGGCATGGCTTCCGCGAGCCGCACGTGCGGGAATACAACGTGCAACGACGCGACTCGGGGCTACGGCGGGTGCGCAGTCCTCACCGGCCAAGCGGCGCATCGCCAAGATGTTCGCTCACGCGGGGGAAGATCCCGACCGTCGGCTAGTGTCGTATTTCATGTGGAGCACCGAGCAGGTCCGTCGCACGCTCTACACACCGGAGTTCGCGGAACAGGTCGCTACTGCCGATACTGCCGCACCACTCCTGGCCAGTCTCGCACAAATTCCGAATGAGCGCGATCCAATCCAGCGAATGCTCTATCTTGAGGCACGTCACTTTCTTGCAGATCACAATCTCAACTACACGGACCGCGCTGGGATGGCTGTAGGTGTAGAGGTACGCGTGCCGCTGCTTGATCTGGACCTGGTACGATTCGCTACGCACATACCAACGCGTTACAAGCAGAAGGGAAGGGTCGGCAAGGCAATCTTCAAACGCGCTATGGAGCCATATCTACCGCGGGACGTCATCTACAGACCGAAGAGCGGCTTCGGCGTCCCGCTCAGGCGTTGGATCAGGCAGGAGTTACGCCCCATGGTTGAGGAAACTCTGAACGAATCCTCGCTTCGACGGCGCGGAATCTTCCAACCCGACGCTGTTCGACGGCTGATCGACCTCAACTATGTCGGCCGCGTGGACGCGAGTTATACGATCTTCGCGCTCGTGTGCATCGAATTGTGGTTCCGCAGATTCATCGACTGAGATGTCCGTTAGCACTCAACGCATCCTTAATTTCCCCTCTGGCTCAAAGACAACCGAGTGAAACAAATATTGCAATCGCTGCGATCTGGTGTGACAGAAGTCGCCGATGTGCCGGCACCCGGTGTTTCTCGCGGAAATGTGCTGGTGCATACCTCCCGGACGTTGATTTCAGCCGGCACGGAACGCATGCTGGTCGACTTCGGCAAGGCAAACCTAATTCAGAAGGCGCGACAGCAACCTGACAGAGTGAAGATGGTGCTCAACAAGGTTCGGACTGACGGCCTCCTTCCGACGCTAGAGTCAGTCAACAACAAACTCGGTCAGCCGCTGGCACTCGGCTATTGCAACGTCGGCGTCGTGGCCGCGGCAGGCGCGGGAGTTGTGGGAATTACTGTTGGCGACCGAGTGGTTTCGAACGGGAAGCATGCCGAAGTGGTCAATGTACCACTGAATCTTTGTGCGACGGTGCCGACCGAAGTTACCGACGACGCAGCAGCGTTCACGGTGCTTGGTGCGATCGCGCTCCAGGGGATCCGGCTGGCGCAACCAACACTGGGAGAGGCAGTAGTTGTCACTGGTCTCGGCCTTATTGGACTGCTGGCAGTGCAGCTACTTCGCGCACAGGGCTGTCGGGTGCTTGGCATTGACTTCGACCCGGCGAAACTCGATCTCGCGCGACAATTCGGCGCCGAGACGGTCGACCTATCGCAAGGACAGGATCCCGTCGCGACCGCAGAATTATTTTCGCGAGGCCGCGGAGTGGATGCGGTGATAGTGACAGCTGCAACGCGGAGCAGCGAGCCGATGCATCAAGCGGCACTCATGTGCAGGCAGCGAGGACGAATTGTCCTTGTCGGCGTTACTGGCATGGAGTTGTCGCGCGACGATTTTTACAAGAAAGAGCTAACGCTGCAGGTTTCCTCATCGTACGGCCCCGGTCGGTATGACCCTAATTACGAGGAGAAGGGCAACGATTACCCGATAGGCTTCGTGCGCTGGACCGAGCAGCGAAATTTCGAAGCGGTGCTCGACATGCTCGCGAGTGGTGCTCTCAATGTAACGCCATTGATATCTCACCGCTTCCCGATCGGCAACGCCGAGGAAGCATACTCCCTTGTCTCGGGCACCGCGGCATCGCTTGGGATAATCCTAGAGTATCCGGGCGTTGAGTTGCCTTCGCGCACGATCGCACTGGGGACCGCGCGTCCGCGCGGGAGCGCGTCTGGGAAAACCGATTCGGTTTCGGTGAGCTTCGTCGGAGCCGGCAATTACGCGAGCAGCGTGTTAATCCCCGCCTTCAAAAGCGCTGGAGCGAGGCTACGCACGGTCGCCTCAAATTCCGGCGTCACAGGACTGCACGCCGGGCGCAAGTTCGGATTCGAGCAGACTACGACTGACACGCAGAGTGTGTTCGACGACCAGAATTGCGACACAGTCGTTATCAGCACGCGTCACGACAGCCACGCGCGGCTCGTTGTCGACGCTCTGGAGGCGGGGAAGAACGTGTTCGTTGAGAAACCGCTATGCCTTACCATTCCAGACCTTGAAAAAATCGTATCCCTGTACACTGAGCTGAGCGCAGCCCAGCCCTCGCCGTCCCTGATGATTGGATTCAATCGTAGATTTGCGCCTCACATTCGAAAGGTCAAGAGTCTGCTTGGAGGCGTCTCCGGTCCGCGAGCGTTCGTCATGACTGTCAACGCGGGAGCAATTCCGCCGGAACATTGGACGCAAGATATCGATGTCGGTGGTGGGCGTATTGTGGGAGAAGCCTGCCACTTCATCGACCTGCTACGCTTTCTGGCTGACGCTCCGATTTCCGCGTTTGAACGGACTTCGATGGTTTCCGCGACGGCCGACACGGTGTCGATACAGTTATCGTTCGCGGATGGGTCTATTGGTACCATTCATTATTTCGCGAATGGCAGCAAGGCGTTCCCGAAGGAGCGGCTGGAAGTATTTGCCGCTGGCCGCATACTGCAACTGGACAATTATCGCAAACTGTCAGGATTTGGTTGGCCCGGGTTCACCTCGATGAAAGGACGGCGACAGGACAAGGGGCAACGGGCCTGCGCCGAGGCTTTTTTGCAGTCAGTGGCCGCGGGAGTCGCCGCACCAATTCCATTCGATGAGATTGTCGAAGTCAGCCGGGTGTCGATTCAGTTGGCTGCGCAATAAGTTTGGAGCGCACCTCACCTGCGCCACTGCCGACCGAGGTCATGGGAGCTAAACGACGACGCGGTTGCGGAACGGTGCCGGTATCGTGACTCAAGTCACTAAGTATTGGCACACGCTCCGCCACCTGCGGCTGCAGCAAATCTACGGACGCCTGCTGTTTCGACTTTCGAGACCAAGTGTTGATGCTGCGCCGCCACCGCCCGTTCGCGTATCGTCGGGGCGGCGCTTCGTCGTGCCGGCGCGCCGCCACGCAACCTCGCTAGGTCCTGAAACATTCCGCTTTCTGAATGTTGCACGGGATCTGGATGGGGATCAGTGGGATGATCCTGAACTCCCCAAGTTGTGGCGGTACAACCTTCATTACTTTGACGACCTGAACGCCGAGGGTTCGGAGGAACGCAGAGACTGGCATTCTGCTTTGCTCCAGAAATGGGTGCGCGATAATCCGCCGGGACGGGGGACTGGATGGGAGCCGTATCCGACGTCATTACGCATCGTCAACTGGGTCAAGTGGGCATTGAGTGGCAACACGTTGCCACCTGACTGTGTGGCTAGTCTCGCAGTGCAGACACGCTGGTTGTCGGGGAGGATTGAGAGACATTTACTCGGGAATCATCTCTTCTCGAATGCGAAGGCGCTATTTTTTGCGGGACTCTACTTCGACGGACCTGAAGCGAAGGGATGGTTGGACGCCGGGTTCGAAATACTGAAGCAGCAAGTTCCGGAGCAGATACTGGCGGACGGTGGACATTTCGAGCGGAGCCCGATGTATCACGCGCTGGCGCTGGAAGATCTGGCCGACATCCACAATGTCGCTTCGACTTGGCCGGATGCAGTTCCCGCTCAGATGCGCGCAGCTCTCGAATCGTGGGCAGCCCTGATTGCACCGATGCATCGGTGGCTCGGAGCTATGTCGCATCCGGACGGAGATATTGCCTTCTTCAACGATGCTGCATTCGGCATAGCGCCAACGCCCGTCGAACTTGAGAAATACACGGCTAGACTTGGGCTAGTCCAGCCTGCCCAGGTATCGAACGGACTCACGCAACTCAGCGCGACTGGCTACATCCGCGTCGAGTCCCCGGAATCTGTAGCGATCATTGACGTGGCGCCGATCGGTCCAGACTACCTGCCCGCGCATGCGCACGCGGACACGCTTTCTTTCGAACTTTCCGTGTTCGGCCAGCGAGTGCTAGTGAACTCGGGCACGTCGGAGTACGGGAGTGGGCCGGAACGGCTCCGCCAGCGCGGTACACGAGCGCACAATACTGTAGTTGTCGATGGCCACGATTCGTCCAAAGTCTGGGGTGGCTTTCGGGTCGCGCAACGCGCTCGGCCAATTGGTCTGGAAGTGTTCCAGGGAGAATTGACGCAGGTACGCTGCGGGCACGACGGCTATCGGCGGCTGCCCGGACGTGTCACGCACACACGTCGTTGGCAATTTGGCGTAGGGGCGCTTGACGTCGACGACGATGTTACGGGCTCTTTCAAGAGTGCTGAAGCGTTGTTTCACCTGCACCCGTCTATCAAAGTATCCGGCTCGGAATTCGGATCTAGGACTAACACGCTCACGTTGTTCCTGCCGGGCGATAGAGCGGTGGCCGTCCTGGTCAGCGGCGGGATTTTGAGTGTAATGGAATCGACATGGCACCCGGAGTTTGGTGCCTCCGTGCCGAGTTTGTGCGTGGCCGTGAGCTTTACGGGCGCATCGGTCCATACGCGCTTCAGCTGGGATGTCGCCGCGTGAAGATTCTCGTGCTGAGTTTCTATTACCGGCCGGATCTGAGTGCTTGCTCTTTTCGCACCACGGGGCTCGTGGAAGCTCTTCGAAAGCTGGCGCCGGACTCTACAATCGACGTCATCACGTCCGTTCCAAACAGGTACCACTCGTATGTAGTAGATGCACCGAACCTGGAACGAGATGGCAATCTCGCTATTTCGCGCATTGTTCTTCCACCACATCGGAGCGGGCTGCTCGACCAGTCGAAAGCGTTCCTGCGGTTTTCGCGCGAGGTGGTGAAATTGACGGATGGTCGCGAGTTCGATATCGTTTTCGCAACATCCAGTCGCTTGATGACGGCAGCGCTAGGCGCGTGGATCGCGCGTAAGCTGCGTGCGAAGTTGTATCTTGACATTCGAGACATATTCGTCGACACGATTCAGGATGTTCTGCCGCGCAAGGTGACCTGGATATTGGAACCCGTGATGTCGACGCTGGAGAAATGGACCGTCCGCAGAGCCGATAAGGTAAACCTCGTGTCGCCCGGATTTGCTGGCTATTTTCAGCGACGCTATCCGGCAAAAGCATTTTCATATTTCACCAACGGAATCGACCCCGAGTTTGCCGGGCGTCCAGCGGTCATGCCGACTCCAGCGTCAGCGAATGACGGTAGGCCGTTAACGGTTTTGTACGCCGGCAACATTGGTGAAGGGCAGGGATTGCATTCGATTGTACCGTCGCTGGCGAAGACAATGGGTTCGGCTATCCGCTTCAGGATCATTGGAGACGGCGGACGTAAGCCAGCGCTCGAGTCCGCCATACTGGCGAGCGGCGTGTCGAACGTCGAACTGCTTCAGCCGCTTGATCGAGCCGATCTCCTCGCCGAGTATCGTGCGGCAGATGTGCTGTTCCTCCATCTAAACGATCACGAGGCATTCAAAAAAGTTCTCCCATCCAAAGTCTTCGAATACGCCGCTGTTGGAAAGCCTGTTTGGGCCGGCGTATCAGGTTATCCAGCCGAGTTCGTTACCAATGAGATAAGCAACTCCGCCGTGTTTTATCCCTGCGATGTCGCCGGTGCGGTTCGAGCGTTTCGGAAGTTGCGGTTCCAGTTTACTCCGCGGCCCGAGTTCATTGACAAGTACGCCCGATCCAATATCAGTCGCGCGCTTGCGGAAGACATCATGGCGCTAGTGAAAGGGCGCTGAGATGTTGGTATTAGTTACCGGAGCGAACGGGTTTCTTGGAAAGGCATTTCTGGATAAGTGCTCTTTGGATTCCGGGCTGCGACTGCGGGGCGCTGTGCGTTCCGGCGGCTCGGATATGCGTGCTGAAGTCGAGCGCGTGGTGGTCGGGGACCTTGCGGCCGACACGAACTGGCGCGATGCGCTAAAGGACGTGCACGTAGTCGTGCACACGGCGGCCCGCGTCCACGTGATGTACGAGGCGGCAGCTAATCCGCTCGGCGAGTTTCGGCGCGTCAATGTCGATGGAACCTTAAGTCTCGCCCGTCAGGCCGCTGCTGCTGGAGTGCGAAGGTTTGTCTTCGTAAGTTCCATCAAGGTCAATGGTGAGCACACGCTTCCAGGTCACCCATTTTCGTCCGAAGCCGTGGTTGCGCCGTTCGAGCCCTACGGCTTATCGAAGCACGAAGCGGAAAGCGGACTGCGCCAGTTGGCGCTCGATACGGGGATGGAAGTGGTCATTGTTCGGCCGGTTCTAGTGTACGGCCCTGGGGTGAAGGGAAACTTTCTGTCGATGATGCGCCGATTGCATCAGGGCTTTCCGATGCCGTTTGGTGCGATTGATAATCGCCGAAGCTTGGTCGCGTTGGACAACCTGACGGACCTGCTCGCAACCTGCTTACAACACCCATCCGCTGCCAACGAGGTGTTTCTTGTTAGCGATGGTGAGGATGTATCAACAGCGGAGCTTTTGCGTAGAACGGCAGCTGCTTTGGGAACTCGAGCCAGGTTGGTTGATATCCCACCTCGGTTGCTGCGTGGAGCGATGCGATTGGTCGGCAAGTCGGACGTGGCATCGCGTCTGTGTTCGTCGCTGCAAGTGGAGATCGGCAAAACTCAGCAATTATTGGGCTGGGCCCCACCGGTTAGTCTTGACGAGGGCTTGCAGCGCGCCGCGCGTTGGTTCCTGGCGTCTCGCAGCAGCCTACATGGGCGCGCGCCTTTCGATCGTTAGTATCAGCGCTGCGACAAAGACACACGCGACGCAGAATGCCGGAAGTAGGAGTTCATTCTTGACGGTACCGGCTGTCGCGAGGAGAGCCAGAAACGCTGTTGCGGCCAGCGCCGCAACGGTGACCTTACGGTGACTGTTCCATACTCGACTGAGCCTCTGGTACGCGTGCTGGCGGTGTGCCTCGGTGGGACGCTCGCCGCGTGCGCGGCGGCGAAGCAGGGTCACGGTTGCGTCGGCGATGAACAGGCCTGCGACAATCACAAAAGCCAACAGCGGCACGGACCGCCGGTTCTCCGACGCGATCGCCACGGCTGCGACGAGATATCCGATCACACCACTCCCAACATCGCCCATAAATATCTTGGCGGGCGGCCAATTCCAAGCAAGAAAACCAGCGATGGAGCCCGAGACACACAGAGAGATGGCACCGAGAGAGTGATCACCTCGCCAGAATAGCAACGCCGCTGCCGTGCCGAACACGAAAACCGCCTGCGAACCGGCGAGCCCGTCGATCCCATCCATGAAATTGAACAGGTTAATACTCCAAACAATCCCGAGCACAGCCAGTGCGGACCCGGTGATACCGAGTTGAACGTAATCGCGCCCAATCTGAAGCGTTGGGAGCCCGTTTAGCATAACGACAGTCCAAATAGCAACCGCTGCGTGAACCGCAAGTCTCGGCGCAGCCTTGACGCCGCGGCTATCGTCCATGATGCCGATGGCTCCGATCACTACGGTACCGATAGCGAGAACAACCAGCTCGCGCGTGTCTGAGATGTTCGTTAACGCAGATAACGCGAATCCGATCAGCGTCGCTACTACGATCGCTATTCCGCCGCCCCGTGGTGTGGGCGTTGTATGAGAACTCCGCGCGTTCGGTCGGTCCAACAGATCGTGACGCTGCGCGTATGCGCGCATTGCGGCTGTAAGGATATAACTCGAACCGCCGCTGATTGCGGCGATCAAGAGGGTAAGCATGGTCACGAACGAATCAGCTTGTCGCTATGTCTTAGCATGGCGCCTCGCATTGTTAGTACAAGTGAGCAATTAACCCAAGTGTCGCACTGAAGTTCGGGGCGCGACTAAGTGTCGGGCCACGTTTGCCTTCGGTGAAAGCTGCTCCGTACACGAGATCTGCGAGTGTGCCGAATCGGTGATGCTCGTAACCCACGGTCGCGAATAAGTGCTGCGCAGTCGTCGAGACGTTCCCCGAATCCAGGAAGGATGCTTCCGCGTTTTGCACGGTTCGCTGTAAGTACCAGGTTGTTCGGCCGCCCGGTGAATAGGTCTCCCATGACACGTACGCACCTGCCGCCGAGCCAACGCCGATGTTTGCTCCGAGCAGTTGCCCGTCCTGTGTATGGCCCTGTCGAAGCACCGTGTGGAGGTAGGTGGCGTGTTCGCCACGATGGCGGAGAAGCGTCGGATCCGATCCGTCGATGTACTCTCCGTTCAACGCGCTGAAGGTAGAGTCGTCCCGCACAAAAACCTTTCGGAACCCGGCCATCGCGATCCTTGTGTGATCAGGCTCTGACTCGAGATCGCGTAAATCGGCATTGTGGTCTTCGTGTCCATACTCCGCGTATACTTCGAAACCGCTGTGGGGCAGTACCCATCGTCCGAACAGCGAGGCCAATTGGTTTTTCAGTTCGTCCGGGTTGCCTGAACCCACGAGTGCGTTCCCCGGCGGCAGTGAACTCTTTAGGATGCCTTCGAACGGCGATCGCAGTTCGGTCGAGCCGATTCGCCCCGACCACGCTTGATGAAAAAATCTCGCTGCACCCAACTCCAGTCCCGGGATCGGCGCTGGTGAAAACGTTGCGATCAAACCCGACATGAATCTACGCGTGCCAGGGTTCGTTTCATCCACAAACGTGTCGGAACCCGTTACGGGGGAGTAGGCTGACTGGCTTTCAAGCCCGTAAACGACCTGCGCCTGCACGCGTCCGATCCCGATATTTGTCGGGCGTTCGGTACCCAGAAATGCGTGAGGTATGCCAGCTGCATTGTTCCCGAGTATGACCGGAAATACGGTCGCCGGTCCCCAGTACTGGTTTGCGGTGCTGACTCCCGCAGTTACACCAAGCCAGTCGATCCGAAGAGTGCTCTGACCCCAATCAAATTTAGAATACGCTGCATTTCCGAACCGTTGGGGTAAGTCGACGTTGTTCGGGGCATCCGCATTGCGAAACACGCCATCGCCAGTCTCCCCATTCGGTGCCAGCGTAAACGCCGTATTCTCCGCCCGAAACACAATCGGGTTCAACACCAGCGACACCGGCCCCCACGCTGCCGCCACGCCGGCTTGCAACGACGTCGTCAGCCCGCGTCCCGCCCACACCGCGCCGTCGTTGCTCCCGAACGGAAATGCGCTGTTGAACCCGGCGTTCACAGTCACCGGCAGCACGGAGAAATGGTGCGCGCTATCGGCTCTGAACATCCAGCTGTTCTTCCACGGATGCGCGCCCTTGATTTTAGATAAAGAATCCACTTCCGCCGCTGAGAACGGGCGAATCCCCCAGGCGGCCAGTGGCACACGGCCAATCGTCTGCAAATAGCGCAGATAATTGTCCAACTCGCCGCCAGCCACAACGCCGCCCCGCGCGCCTGCGATGCTGGCGTCGCTCTGTGCGGCGAGGCTGCTGGAACAAAAGAGCAGCCCTGTGGCGCCGGTCAGAACGGCGCGGACGGTGTTGCTCATGACGCGAGAAGAGTAGATTGGCATCGGTGACGCAAATAAAACGGACAGTCTCAGTCGTGCGACGTTTATCGCACCGCCTGGCCCAATTTACTGCCTGCCTCTGTCAAGTGCAGCCAGGCGCCTGGCCAGCGGCACCGATGATCGCAATCGCGCTGCTGGTCGCTGCTCCGGCAGTGAAGGCTCAGGTGGCCGACGCGAACGCGCCAGCAGGTCACGCTGTTGGAGTTGTGTATCCGACGTCCGACGCGGTGGATCGACTCAGGCTATCGCAACTTGCGGGCGACACATCGCACCTCGACGAGATCCTGCTGAGATCGCCCTCTCTGATGCTCACAGACACGACCGCGTTGCATAGGAGCGGCACTTCGCTCACCTGGTTGCGCCCTGATCTCTACACCATCATCAACTCGGCGACGCCATTTACCCTCAATGACGGCGCGATGTGGGCCGGCCGCGGCGTCAGTACCCGCATCTCGACGGGTATCGACATTCGCCGGGGCCGACTGCACCTGGTAATCGCACCAGAGTTTTGGACTGCGTCCAATGCCGATTTCGTTCGCAATCGTGATCCGTATAAGTTCTTTACCCCGCACCCGAACTACCTTCG
>Ga0207933_1000447_pt1 | contig 40370 bp, 38 predicted proteins | sample NGESurdeep092012_4_FD_184488 | JGI IMG/M metagenome (GOLD analysis project Ga0207933, IMG submission 184488) | Arctic peat soil microbial communities from Barrow, Alaska - NGEE Surface sample F53-3 deep-092012 (SPAdes) | ecosystem: Environmental > Terrestrial > Soil > Wetlands > Peat ... | reverse complement strand
ACTCCTGACAGCCATCGCCGACGCACTGCAAACCGTCACCCGCCAAGATGCCCTCAACTGGTTCGCCTCATGCGGCTATAGTTTTATTTAATTTGCTCTAATTTCCGATGTCCCTTCGGGACGAAAATTGCGGCGGCAAAGCAGCGGAAGAATTGAAAAAATTTCTGGAAACACGCACGATTTAATTTTCAATCCGCCGGTTTGATATGCGTCACTTTGATTTCCGAAACCGCATGGTCAGCCCAAAATGTCACGGCATAACGGCCAATGATTTTCACTTGAACCGGCCGTCCGACGTTGTCTTTTTCCGAAAAATCTCCCGGTGCGTCAGGATTGTCAGCGAGCGAGCAGATGAATTTCATCAATCGTTCACGCTGTGCGCCCGCGCGGGGCGAGGAATTCAGCGCGGCCTGATTGATGTAAATCGCATAAGGCCGCATGAATTAATTTTGATCGAGGCGGCGTTCAAATTCTTCCGGCGTCAGCCAGTGCGATTTATCGCGGTCATCCAGCCGGTCGGTGACTTCGCGGCGGTATTCCGCGTCGTGTTCGTGGCGAAGTTGCAGTGTGTAGGAAATGAGCTCGGCCTGCTCATCGCTGTTCAGGCGGGCGACTTCGTGTTTGAGTTGTTCAAAACTCATGGAACAAGTTTAACTGGCAATTGGTTTTGCGCAAGCGCGCGGTTTTCTGGCGGCAACGCGGCGGAGGAATTAAAAAAGTTTTTGGAAGCACGGACTGGAACCAAGTAGCATGAAGCAAGTTTTCTAAAGGTTTAATTCAGGCTTCTATACATCCAAACGCCAGCGATACAAAGGACAAGTGCAACAAAAATGACATTAAAATCCGCCCAGTGAATACCTGATTCCAAAACCGCGAGCGAAGGAGAATCAGTCAAATAAAAAACTGCCACCTTTTTTCCGACGGGATAAGAATTAACAGTGCGGTTTGCAAAATATGCGAAAGGAAAATTATCTCGCGCTTCTCTCACACGATTGCCAGTGTAATTCTGACCACCAACCTGATATTGGTATTCAATAATGGCAGCGTAATTGATTGTGAATGTGCGACCATTGCCAGACCGAAAACGCCCGACTTCGGAATGCGTGATATATCCTTCGGTAGATGGCCAACTGGAACTTTTCGATGCCTCATAAATTCGGGGAATTCCAAAAAATAACAACATCGCGCCAACCGCTGCGAGACCAACTCCAATTGCTTGCAGACGCGCAACCCGAATTGTTTTGGATTTATCTTCGAGCACAGATCGAGCACAGATCAAGTAAGCAAACTCCTGAAATGCTAATCAAGGTTAAAAATCTCGTGCCATTTCCCCAAATTCCTGCCTTTATTTCCGCATGAACATTCAAGTGGCCGTCCTCTGCGACGCGGCGACGGAGGACAACGGCAAGCTCAACCTCCTCGGCGCGTTCGACACGATCTACGCGCCGCAACTGCCCGCCGTGCATCCGCAGTGCGCCGTCGCCCTGCGCGTCACCTTCATGTCAGGTGATGAAGGCGCGCGCCAGCTCAAGCTCAATTTCGTCAACGCCGACGGCCGCGCCATCATGCCGCCGATTGAAATTCCCGTGGCGGTCGCGCTGCCGGACGATGTCCATTTCGTCACGCGCAATTTCATCGTGAACATCCAGCAATTAAAATTTGCCGAGGCCGGTCTGTATTCCGTGGACGTGCGGCTCGACGACAAATCACAGGGAAATATTCCGCTCTCGGTCAAATTGGTCGAACGCCCGGTGGCGTGAATTTTCCGCGTAGGAGCCGAGGTGACGAGGCTCTGACTAAAAACGACGACATCTGCTATGCGAGCAGCTTGCAATCCACGAATGCCGCGTAAATCGCATATCGTAAATCGAAAATAATGAGACTCCTCACGTCGTCTCCTACGATTGAAACGACTTTTAACTTTGAACTTCGTCCGGCGGACTTTATTTTCCGCGCCATGAATGAACCAATTTTGCAACTTGATTTGCCCGGCATCAAAAAAGTCCGCTCCGGCAAGGTTCGCGAAGTCTTTGATCTCGGCGACAGTTTTCTGCTCGTCGCCAGCGACCGCATTTCCGCGTTCGATGTCATCATGCCCAACGGCATTCCGCGCAAGGGCGAGGTGCTCACGCAAATCTCGCACTTCTGGTTCGAGAAATTTTCCGCGCTCGTGCCGAATCATCTGCTCGCCAAGGCGGATGATCCGTTGCCGAAAAACTTGCAGCCGTTCGCCGCGCAACTCGCGCGCCGTTCGATGATCGTGAAAAAGGCAAAACCGCTCGCCATCGAGTGCATCGTGCGCGGCTATCTTTCCGGCAGCGGCTGGAAGGAATACAAAAAATCGCAGACCGTTTGCGGCATCCAGTTGCCCGCCGGTTTGACCGAATCTGCTGAATTGCCGGAACCGATTTTCACGCCGTCCACCAAGGCCGAGGAAGGCCACGACGAAAACATCAACTTCGAGCAGGCGTGCAATATTGTCGGCACGGAACTCGCCACACAGGCGCGCGATTTGAGCCTGAAAATTTACCAAGCCGGACGCGATTACGCCCGCCAGCGCGGCATCATCATCGCCGACACGAAATTTGAGTTCGGTTTGTTCGAGAGCAAATTGATTTTGATTGACGAAGTGTTGACGCCCGATTCCTCGCGTTTTTGGCCGGCGAGCGAATATGCGCCGGGCAAAAGCCAGCCGAGCTTCGACAAACAATTTGTTCGCGACTACCTCGAAACGCTCGATTGGGACAAAACCCCGCCCGGACCGAAACTCCCGGACCATGTCGTCGCCAAAACCAGCGCGAAGTATTTGGAAGCGTATGAAAAACTGACGGGTGAAAAGCTTTAACTTGTTCTGGCGATTGTAAGTTCAAGAAACTTTTTTACCCGCGCAATCGGCGGTTCCAAGTTGCGCGCCCCATTTTCTTCTGCGAGAATTAAGCGCACGCGCGATGCAAAACTATCCCAAACATTATTGCGGAGTCTTCGGCATTTTCGGCCATCCGAACGCCGCCGAACTGACTTACTACGGACTTTACGCACTGCAACATCGCGGACAGGAAAGCGCGGGCATCGTCACCAGCCACGAGGGGAAATTTTACAAGCATCACGGCATGGGCCTTGTGCCGCAGATTTTCAACGACCCTAAAATTCTGCACGGCCTCGTCGGCAAAACCGCCGTCGGCCACACGCGCTATTCCACCACCGGCTCGTCGCAATTGAAAAACGCGCAGCCGCTCACCGTGGATTGCGCGCGCGGACAGATCGCCATCGCGCACAACGGAAATTTGACGAACGCGGCGCAACTTCGTGACGAACTGGAATCGCGCGGCTCGATTTTCCAGACGACCGTTGACAGCGAAATCATTTTGCATTTGATGGCGCAGCCGGGTTTGAACGGCGGCGAAAATCATCTTTCGCACACGCTGCGAAAAATCGAGGGCGCGTATTCGCTCGCCATCATGACGGAGAAGGAATTGATCGGCGCACGCGACCCGTTCGGTTTCCGCCCGCTGTGCATCGGCAAGCTCGACGGCGCGTATGTGCTCGCCAGCGAAACCTGCGCGCTCGATTTGATCCACGCGAAATTCGTCCGCGACGTCGAGCCGGGCGAAATCGTCGTCATCTACGAAAAAGGTTTGAGCAGCTTTCAGGCGTTTCCCGAACAGACGAAACGCGCGTTCTGCATTTTTGAATACGTTTATTTCGCGCGACCCGACAGCACGATCGCCGACCGCAACGTCTACAAAGTCCGCGTCGAAATGGGACGCCAGCTCGCGCGCGAATTCAAGGTTGATGCGGACTTGGTGATTCCCGTGCCGGACAGCGGCAACAGCGCCGCGCTCGGCTACTCGCTCGAATCGGGAATTCCGTTCGAGATGGCGTTCGTGCGGAACCATTACGTCGGGCGCAGTTTTTTGCAGCCGTCGCAGCTCATCCGCGACTTCGACGTGCGCGTGAAACTGAATCTCATCGCCGAACTCGTGAAGGACAAGCGCGTCGTCATCGTGGACGATTCCATCGTGCGCGGCACGACCTGCAAGACGCGCGTGAAAACGCTCAAGGAAGCCGGCGCAAAGGAAGTTCACGTCCTCGTGAGCTGTCCGCCGCACATGAACCCGTGCGTTTATGGCATTGATTTTCCCGACCGCAGCAAGCTGATGGCCGCGAACCATTCGCTCGAAGAGATCCGAAAATATCTCAACGCCGATTCGCTTTATTATCTGTCGCAGGACGGATTGGTGAAGGCGACCGGCCTGCCGAAAAATTCATTTTGCATGGCGTGCTACGACGGAAATTATCCCGTGCCCTACGATCCGTTGCTCGACAAACACATCATCGAACGCCGCCGCCGCACCACGCAAACGCTCGGCGAAGCCGTGGAGAAAGACGGCGAGCAGATTAAATTGTTGCAGGTTTGAAGCGTGTGAAAATTTATTTGGACAACTCGGTGTTGAACCGTCCTTATGACGACCAACGGCAACCGCGTGTCTGGCTGGAAACCCTTTGCTTCGTGCTGATTCTTCAAATGGTGGAAAAAGGTGAGGCGGAATTGGTCCGTTCCCCTTTCCATGTTTTGGAAAATGACGAAAGCCGCGCGGTTGAAAGACGGGAATGGGTGGAGGCTTGCCTGAATCTGGCATCGCACACCGCGCGCATCACGAGTGAAATGGAACAACGCGCCAACGAGCTTGCAAAAGCCGGGCTGAAACCTCTCGACGCAGCGCATCTTGCCGCTGCTGAAAGCGCGGACGCCGAGTTCTTCATCACCTGCGACGATCAATTGATCCGCAAATACCGCAGTGCGCTGCGGGCGTTGACACCGCCGGAATTGATACTAACCTTGACCAAGGAACAAACATGAGCATCGTTGTCGAAACCGAACAGGAGACCGTGCAGGAAGGCTTGGACGTGCTGACGAAAAATCTGCCGCCGTCCAAGGTTGCCCGGCTGCTGTCCATCTGGCGGGTTGGCCGTGGCGATTACACCGCCGACCGCCGCAAACTCTTCGCCGGTGAAACCGTGACCAGCTTGTTTGCCAAGGCGCGCGCTCACGAGAAGCGCAGCCGCAAGCGCTGACCGCTGGCGATGGCGAGCAGATTAAATTGTTGCAGGTTTGAAATTATGGTTGACCGCGATAAAATTCAGTTCGACCTCATCAAGCTGCTGAACGGCGAGCGCATCCTGCGCCTCACCGAAGCGCAATCCGGTTTGTCTTTGGAAAAGAAACTTGCCCCGGCGGATGCCGTCGTGCGTCAAAAGGAAAAACTTCTCCGCGCATTCGAGGCTGCCTTGGCGCGGGTCGAATCGGCGGCGGCTTAAAAATTTCTGCAAACGCTCGTCCGTGAAACCCCATTGACGCCGCGCCGTCTCGCCGTCAAAATCCATGTTAAATTATGAAAGCATCCGCGTTGTCGAAAAAGGAGCGGCGGGAAGTTACCATTCGTCATTCGTCATCTGGCATTCGTTATTCCCCCGTTCCAACCGTTGACGCCGTGATGGTCAAGGAAACGCTTGGCGACGATTGGCTCACGCCGGATTTATTTCGTTTCGGCGCCAGCACGCTCGTTAATGACGTGCTCATGCAAATCGTGAAAAACGTCGAAGGCAATTATCAAGGCGCGGATTATTTTTCGCTTTCATGAATCAGTTGAAAGCTTTGTGTAATTAATTATGACTTCAAGACTTTTATCTTAATTGTGTTAGTTTGTTGGAAATCAAAATTAAATTCATGCCTTATTTCCTTAAAAAGCGCGGCTCGGTTTTGCTCTTTCGCAAAATCGCAATTCTTCTCATTTTTTTGTGTGGTATTACGGATAAAATTTTTGCCGAGGGCACTTACCCAAAAATCGAAGCTTCATTCAACATAACCAGCCTGGCGACGGACCCATTCGATTACACGGTCACCGATGTGCGCGTGCGAATTTTGCAGCCGGACGGTTCCATCATTTTGCTGCCGGCATTTTTTGACGGCGGCACGACTTGGCGCGTTCGCCACACGCCGACGATGGCAGGAACTTACAGCATTAGCGGGATTACATTGAACGGAGGAACAATTTCTGTCACTGGACTGACGCCTTCATCGTGGACGGTCACGGGTTTTCCGACCAGCGCCGGTTATGTTCGCGTGGACACAAATAATCCGCGCCGTTTTATCACCAGCAATGGCCGAAGATTTTTTCCGGTTGGAGAAAACATGGCATGGAGTTCGCCGAGCGCGAATGCACTGAACATTTTCCCGAAAATGGGCGCGGCGCATGAAAACTGGTCGCGCGTGTGGATGACGCATTTCTACGAAGGCTCGGGACTTGGTTTGAATCTGGATTGGCCGAAGGTCAACAATACTTTCGGGCAATTGAGTTTGCCCAACGCGCAAAATTGGGATGCGATTGTCGCGGCGGCGGATCAGGCGGGGATTCATTTTCAAATGACGCTGCAACATCACGGGCAATATTCGACGACGGTGGATCCGAATTGGTCGGACAATCCCTACAACACGGCCAATGGCGGATTTCTTTCCGACCCGACAAATTTTTTCACCGATGCGACGGCCAAAGCGCTGACCAAGCGCAAGCTCCGTTATGCCGTGGCGCGCTGGGGTTATTCACCCGCCATCATGGGCTGGGAACTTTTCAACGAAGTGGAAAACACCGACGCCGCCCGTGATGGAGAATGGGACATCATTCAGGCATGGCACGACGAAATGGCGACGTTTATTCGTTCGCAAGACCCCTATCATCATTTGATCACAACCAGTTCGGTGTTGAACGAACCGATTTGGGACAAGACCGATTATTACACGCATCACGACTATCCATCCGACTTGATTTCAGGAATTCGCGACGCGCAAGACATCAGCGACTCGCAACCGGTCGCGCCAGATTACAGCAGTGAATGCGGGATTAATTTTACGCCGCACGTCGGTATCAGCCCGCCGATTTGGGCCGGCCTGATGGCGGGACAATCCGGCGACGCCATGCCGTGGTATTGGGACACGATTGATCCGAACAATGACTATTTTTTGATTCAAGCCGCCGCTGATTTTGTCACCGTGTCGGGTCTGGCGGATCAGGATGAACTTACAAAATCTTCCCCGCCAATCACTGGCGGCGCCAATGGTCCGCTCATGTTTGCGTTGGGCGGCGGATTTAATGCCGCGTCGCAAGATACATTTACTGTCGGCGATGGCGCGCCCGACGGCGTGGGCACTGCCCCGCCATTTTTGCAAGGCGATTATCATCGCTCCTACACGCCGAACGGTTATACGTTCAATGTTAATTATACTCAAGCGGGGACCTTCTCGGTTCAAATCATTGAGATCGCCTTATCGGGCGCCGGTTTTGAAATGTTCCTGGATGACAATGTGGTCACGAATCTTACTTTTCCGGTCACGGCAAATGATACGGCCACAAATTTAACTATTCGCATTTCAGTTCCTGCGGGAACGCACAGCGTCCAATTATACAATCCCAGTTCGCAGGATTGGGTTGAATTGGGCAACATCACGCTCAATCCCTATGTGCCAGTGCTTAGCGCTTACGCCATTGGCAACACCAATTTTAACGCAACCTGGATTTGGAATCGCAATAATATTTTTGCAACCAATGCCAGCGGCGCAGTCGCCGGAACGGTGCAAGTCGCCGGCCTGAATCCGGGAACTTACTCTGGCACCTGGTGGGACACATTCGGCGCCGGTGTCATCAATAATTTTATATTCACGGTCACGGATGCCAACGTGCCGGTGACGCTCGCCACCCCGCCGATTCTGCGCTCCGTCGCCTTATACGTCGGCATTCCGGCGCACGCTGCCATCACCGCTTCGAATTTGACTCAAAGTGCCGCCTTGAATTCGCCGCCTTTCATTTTGCCGCTGACGATTACGAACAGCGGCGGACTGCCGCTCGCTTACTCAATTTCCGTCACCGGCTCAAACCACGCTTGGTTGAGCTTGTCTTCTACCAACGATTACGTTTCAAAAACCAGCGCGCAAATCGTGCAATTGGAATTTAATCCAGCCGGTCTGGCCGCAGGCACTTACAACGCCACGCTTGTCATGGACACCAGCGATTCGTTACTGCCCGTCACCAATTTTCCAGTTTCATTCACAATCCTGTCGCCTTTGGATAGCTGGCGGCAAATGCACTTCGGCACCACGGCAAATTCCGGCAACGCCGCCGACAACGCCGACCCGGACCACGACGGCATCATCAACATTCTCGAATACGCCTTTGACACCGACCCGAATGTTCCCAGCGCCAACCCGATTTCCTTCGCCATCGCAAACGGCCATCTCACCGTCACCTTCAAACGCCCGCATCCCACGCCGGCGGACATCACTTATGTTCCCGAAGTCACGGACAATTTGGCTTCCGGCAGTTGGAATTCCGGCCCCACGTTCACTTCGCAAACCGTGACCGACAACGGCGACGGCACGGAAACCGTCGTCGTCACCGACCTCGCCCCCATCAATTCCACGCCAGCGCATTTCCTGCGGATTCTTATTACGCAGCAATAAATTTTCTCGCGCGTTTTTCTCCGGCTGCTACGCTGAAACTTATTGTTATCAGCGATGAAAACGAAATTATTCCCGTTCTGTTTCGGCGCGAGCATGCTCGTCAACAATGTGCTCATGCAAATCGTGAAAAACGTCGAGGGAAATTATCAGGGCGCGGATTATTTTTCGCTGCCGTGAAGGGTGAATGAAACGCAGTCATGGAAAAATCTTTTCAAGACAGATCAACCGCGCTTCTCCATCAATCCACTGGCGACTCACAAGCAACCTTCCGCTCCGGCCAACTTGAAGCAATCGAACATTTGATTGAGCAGCGCAGTCCGTTGCTCGTCGTGCAACGCACCGGCTGGGGCAAGAGCAACGTCTATTTCATCGTCGCAAAACTTCTGCGCGAACAACAAGCCGGGCCGACGCTCATCATTTCTCCGTTGCTGGCGCTGATGCGAAATCAAATCGCCGCCGCTGAACGCGCGGGCGTCCGGGCGGTTCGAGTAACGTCGGAGGAAAAGAATCGTGAGGATTGGGCGCGCATCCGTGATGAACTGCTCGCCGATCGCGTGGATGTTTTACTTATTTCACCGGAACGTTTGGGCAACGAGGAATTTGTGCAGACCATGTTGCAGCCCGTCGCTACGCGCATTGGCCTGCTCGTGGTGGACGAGGCGCATTGCATTTCGGATTGGGGTCACGACTTCCGCCCGGACTACCGCCGCATCACGCGGATTCTGCAATCGTTGTCGCCAAACATTCGCGTGCTCGCCACCACCGCCACGGCGAACGACCGCGTCGTGGCCGATTTGAAATCTCAACTCGGCGCGGCGCTCACCGTCCAGCGCGGCAAGCTGGCGCGGGCAAGTTTGCAACTGCAAAACATTTCTGTTCCCGGCGAAATCGCGCGGCTGGCGTGGCTCGCGCACACTTTGCCGAGACTTCCCGGCAGCGGCGTGATTTACACACTCACCATCCGCGATGCGCGCACTGTTGCTGCGTGGTTGCGCGAAAATGGAATTGATGCCGAGCCGTATTGGGGCGGGCTGGATGAAGAACTCGGTCAACCCGGTTTGCGCGAGCGGCTGGAAACGCGGCTGCTTCGCAACGAATTGAAAGCGCTCGTCGCCACGACTGCGCTTGGCATGGGTTTCGACAAACCCGATCTCGCGTTCGTCATCCACTATCAACTTCCCGGTTCGGTCGTGCATTACTATCAGCAAGTAGGTCGCGCCGGACGCGCGTTGCCGGATGCGTTCGCTGTGCTGCTCGGCGGCGGCGGCGACAGCGACATCACGGATCATTTCATCGAGACCGCATTTCCGCCGCGCGACTTGGTTGAAAAGATTCTCGTGCAACTGGACGATGCGCCCGACGGACTGACGCTTGCCGAACTGCAAATCAAACTAAACGCTCCGCGTGGCCGCCTGGATCACGCGCTCAAATTGCTTTCGCTCGAATCGCCCGCACCGCTGCTCAAGTTGGATAATCATTGGAAACGCACCGCCGCGCCGCTCGCCCCGCATTTTGGGAGCGCGTTTTGAGCGGCAACGCGGCGATTGTGATTGCGTCCGAAAAATTTCCTTTGCCCGCCGCGACGTTCGCCGAAATTCTGGCGACGATCGATTTGCCTGGCGGCGTGGTGAACATTCTGACCGGCAAACGCGCCGAACTCGTCCCGCACGTCGCCGCGCACATGGATGTGAATGCGATTGTGGACGGCGCGGGTGATTTTGAAATCAGCGCAAAATTGCAAAGCGGCACGGCCATCAATTTGAAGCGCTACTCAAACCATTCGCTGGCGTCTGCCGATTGGTTTTCTGGAAAAGTGGAAGACCCATGATTGGATTCTCGACACGGTGGAATTCAAAACCGCGTGGCATCCGATTGGATTGTGAGTTGAAATCTTTTGCAAAGTTTCCAATTTGCATTTCCGCGATTGGCAGTTACATTCCCTGCAAGTCTCACAGGTGTAAAAATTTAAGCGTTTTGACCTTTCAGACCGGGCATGAAAAATTCCGTCGAAAATAAAATCATTTTCGGCTTTGCGATTTCACTGGCGGCCTTGTTGGGCATCGGCTGGCTGTCGTATCGCACGACGACAAATCTGGTGGCGACGGAAAACTGGGTGTCTCACACGCGCGATGTCATCGCCACTCTGGAAAGCGGACTGGCGATTCTTGCTGACGCCGAAACTTCACAACGCGGTTATCTCCTGACCGGCGACGCGAAATTTTTGGAGGATTCCCTGAACGCACAGGCGCAGCTCAAGGGCTGGGGCGAAAATTTGCAGAAACTTACGGCGGACAATCCCGAACAAGTGCAGCGGCTGGAGAAATTGAAATCGTTGATTTCGCAGCGGCTGGCGGTGTTGAACAATCGGATTCAATTGCGGCAACAGCACGGGCTTCAAGCCGCCGCCGAGGCGGTGGCGTTGCGCGACGGAAAAAACGCGATGGATCAGGTGCGACGGCAAATTTCGGAAATGCACGCGGCGGAAGATCGCCTGCTCGCCCAACGCCAACAGGAAGCGCAGGCCGGCGCAAAAACCAGTGAGACCATTATTTTAATCGGCAGCGTGCTGGCTTGTGTGATCGGATTGCTGGCAATTTTTTTGATCCATCGCGATTTGAGGCTGCGCAAGCAGGCGGAGGAAAAAATTGAAAAGTTGAACGTGGAATTGGAACGGCGGGCGGGGCAGCTCGAAATTGCGAACAAGGAACTGGAGGCGTTTTCTTATTCGGTCTCGCACGATTTGCGCGCGCCGCTGCGGCACATTGACGGCTTTGTGGATTTGTTAAATAGACACGCTGTCGAAAAATTGGACGAACGCAGCCGCCGTTATTTGAAAATCATCGCCGGGTCGGCGCACCAAATGGGCGTTTTAATTGACGATTTGCTGGTTTTTTCGCGAATGGGCCGCACGGAGCTGCGGCAATCGAAAGTGGCACTGAATTCGCTGCTTTCTGAAGCCGTAGACGCGTTACAAATGGAAACCAAAGACCGCCAGATCGTCTGGAAAATCAATTCGTTGCCCGAAGTGGAAGCGGACGCCGCCATGTTGCGGCAGGTCTGGGCCAATCTTATCGGCAACGCCGTCAAATACACGCGCCCGCGCGCGCCGGCGGAAATCGAAGTCAGTTGCCGGGATTCCGGCAACGGCGAGTTTATTTTTTCCGTGCGCGACAACGGCGTGGGATTTGACATGCAATACGCGCATAAATTGTTCGGCGTTTTTCAGCGGCTGCATCGTTCGGAAGATTTTGAAGGCACGGGTATCGGACTGGCCAACGTCAATCGCATTGTCAATCGTCATGGCGGGCGCGTTTGGGCGGAGGGAAAAATTGACAGCGGCGCGACTTTTTTCTTTTCCCTGCCGAAAACCAAAACTGAAACGAAAGAATAAAAATTATGGCTCCCTTGAAACGCATTTTACTCGCCGAGGACAATGAGCACGACGTCGAGCTGACATTGGCGGCGCTTGAGGAATATAATCTGGCGAATGAAGTCGTCGTGGCGCGTGATGGCGCGGAGGCGCTGGATTATCTTTACGGGCGCGGAAAATTCGCCGGCCACGCCAACGGCCTGCCGGTCGTTGTGATGCTGGACTTGAAAATGCCCAAGGTGGACGGGCTGGAAGTTTTGCAGCAGATGAAAAACGATCCGCAGCTCAAACACGTGCCGGTCGTGATGATCACTTCGTCGCGCGAAGAGCAGGATTTGATTCGCAGTTACGCGCTGGGTGTCAACGGTTACGTCGTCAAGCCGGTGGATTTCCAGAAATTCATCGAGTCCATCAAGCAGGTCGGATTCTTCTGGGCGATCATCAACGAACCGCCGCCCGGAGCGATGAAACGAAACAGTTAAAAATCATGTCCACTAAATTTTTCAAACGTCCGATGCGCCTGTTGCATTTGGAAGACAATGAAAACGATCAAGTTCTCGTTTTTGAAATGTTGCGCTCCGATGGTTTGTCGTTTGATGTGGCGGCGGTCAAAACGCGGGATGATTTTGAAACCGCGCTCCGGCAAAAAAAATTCGACCTCATCATTTCCGACTTTTCGATTCCTTCTTATGACGGCTTGAGCGCGCTGGCGATTGCGCGCGAAGTTTCTCCGCAAACGCCGTTCATCTTTTTTTCCGGCACGATTGGCGAGGAAGTGGCGGTGGACAGCCTCAAACATGGCGCGGTGGATTATATTCTTAAGCAGCGGCCGCATCGCCTTGTTCCGGCAATCCGCAGCGCGCTGCATAACGCGGAGGAACGCTCGCGCCTGCAAAAAGCCGAGGGAAAAATTCGCGAGCAGATTGAATTTCTGGACAAGGCGCAGGACGCGATTCTCGTTTTGGACCTGGACGGTTCGATTATTTATTGGAACAAAGGCGCCGAGAGGGTTTATGGCTGGACTTCGGACGAGGTGATGGGCAAACGCACGGCGAACCTTATTTTTCGCGGCGTCAGCGAGCCGCAACTGGAGCAAGTCATCAAAACTGTCAACGAACGCGGTGAATGGGCCGGCGAACTTCGGGAAACGACCAAAGCCGGCAAACCCATCATTGTGCAGGGTCGGTGCAATTTGATCCGCGACGAACAAAATCAGCCCAAATCGCATCTCATCATCAGCACCGACATCACCGAACGCAAACAGCTGGAGGAACAATTTCTCCGCGCGCAGCGGCTGGAAAGTCTCGGCGTGCTCGTCAGCGGCATCGCGCATGACTTAAACAACATGCTCGTGCCGATCATCGTCGGCGTGGATATTTTGCGCGCCGAAAAAATTTCCGAAGACGCGGAAGTCATGCTTCAGACGATGGAAGCCAGCGCGCGGCGCAGCGCCGACATGGTTCGGCAGATGCTCACTTTTGCGCGCGGCGGCGAGGCGAGCAAAACCATTATTCGCGCCGACCAGTTGTTGAAGGAAATGAATAAAATCATTTCCGACACGTTTCCAAAATCCATCCAATGCCGGGTGCGCGCGGACAAATCATCCTGGCCGGTTTGCGGCCTGCCCACCCAACTGCACCAGATATTGCTCAATCTTTGCGTCAACGCGCGCGACGCCATGCCCAAAGGCGGCACGCTGACGCTCGCCACGGAAAACGTGGAACTTTATTCCGCCGACGCCGTTCCCAAAGACCTCAAGCCGGGAAATTATCTTTGCATCAGCGTCAGCGACACCGGCCACGGCATTTCCGCCGGGGAAATTGAAAAAATTTTCCAGCCGTTTTTTACGACCAAAGCCCCGGGCAAAGGAACCGGCCTCGGACTTTCCACCTGCCAGAGCATCGCCAAAAGTCACAACGGCTTTATCACGGTTCAGAGCAAAATGGGTTCGGGCACGGAATTCAAAGTTTTTCTTCCCGCCGTCAGCACCGCGCCACGCGAAGAAATTCCAATTCGAAAAACACCGCCGCCTTCCGGCAAAGGCGAACGCATCCTGGTCATAGACGACGAAGAAGGCATCCTGGCCATCACGCGCGCCGCGCTGGAAAATTACGGATACGCCGTCTCGACGGCCAGCAGCGGACTCGAAGCCGTCATTCAATTTGCTAAAAAGCCCGACGCGATTCATCTCATCATCACTGACCTGGACATGCCGTTCATGAACGGCCTGGCGACTATTGTTTCTTTGCGAAAAATCCGGCCCGACATCAAAATCATCATTGCCAGCGGCTCGGAAAAAGAAGTCGAAGAAGCCAAGCGCCAGGTCACCACCGAAGCCTTCGTCGCCAAGCCATTCACCAACGAACAACTTCTCGAAGCCGTTCACGAAGTATTGACGCGCAAAAAATGATTCGCGCCCGGCCCCGTAAATTTTCTGCAAAAAAGTTGGGATTGAACTGGAATCGCGCGCGTTTATAGTAAGCGGCGACAATCAGTCAATCCCATGTCTTTTACCGCCGCCCAAATCGCAAAACATCTGCAAGGAAAAGTGATCGGCGACGCCAGCGCGCCGTTGAAAAGTTTTGCGCCCGCCGACAATGCGAAATCCGGCGACCTGACTTTTGCGGAAAACGAAATTTATTTTGCCCGCGCCGAGCAGAGCAACGCTTCTGCCATCATCGCGGACACGCGCTTCACTTCGTCCAAAAAAATTCTCATTCAAGTGCCGAACGCGCGCGTGGCGTTCGCCAAAGCGCTGGCGCTTTTTTTTCCTGAAAAAAATTTCGCCGCCGGGATTCATCCGTCCGCCATTGTTTCAACTTCCGCAAAAATTGACGCCAGTGCTCATGTCGGGCCGCATTGCGTGATCGGCGAGCGCGTCAAAATCGGCGCGCGAACGGTTTTGCAATGCGGAAATTTTATCGGCGACGATTCTCAAATCGGCGATGACGTAAATTTATTTCCGAACGTCGTTCTTTATCCGCAATCGCAAATCGGCAATCGCGTGCGCATTCACGCCGGCACGGTGATCGGCGCGGACGGTTTTGGTTATGTGCGCGACGGCGACGTTCACCGCAAAATTCCGCAGGTCGGAAATGTAGTCATCGGCGATGACGTCGAAATCGGCGCCAACGTGACGATTGATCGCGGCGCGCTCGGTTCAACCATCATTCGCAAAGGCGCAAAAATTGACAACCTCGTCCAAATCGCTCACAACGTGGAAATCGGCGAGCACAGTTTGATTGTCGCGCAAACCGGAATCGCGGGCAGTTCAAAACTGGGAAATTATGTCGTGCTCGCCGGGCAAGTCGGGATCGGGGGCCATTTGAAAATCGGCAACCAGGCCACCATCGCCGCACAATCCGGCGTGATGAATGACATTGCCGACGGCGAAAAATGGTTTGGCTACCCCGCGCAGCCGGACCGGGAAATCAAACGCCAGATCATCGCGCAACGGCAATTGCCCGAACTGCTCAAGCGCGTGGCGGAATTGGAAAAACGGCTGGGCGTGGAACGCCAGCGCGGGAAAAAATAGTTCGCGCGGAAAAATTACTTTTTCGCCACCGCTTGAATTTTCTTCAAATACTTTTGCGGATTTTGATCGAACTTTTCCTTGCAATCGGGGCAGCAGAGTTTGACTTCCTGGCCTTGATAAACAAAAACGTAAGGCTTGCCCATTTCGCCGAGCTTATCGCCGGAAACCGGGCAGGTTTTCAAATTATCCGGTTTGGGCGCGGTCGCCGCCAGCGAGTTCGTGTCATCGGCGCGAACGCTGCCTGAAAGGAACGTGAACAGAACGGCCAAAAAAATTGCCGCGACCCTCTTGAAATTTTTCATAGAAGTGAAAGTTTGATTTTAGCGAACGATGAGCACGATGATCACGATGAGCACAATCAGTCCCAGTGTGCTGCCGCCGATCACGAGCACGCTTCCCAACATTGGAGCCAGTAAAAGATGCATTTGATTTCCTTGGTTAGATTTTATTTGTCTTTGCAACCGCATATTAATTCATCAGCCGATTTTGTCGAGCGGATTCGGAAAACAGAAAACCAGGCCAAATCAATCCGTTTTGGGTTTGCCCGCAGTAAAATTCTCTGTTATCCAATGCAACTTTTCGGGTCTTGGGCTGTTAAAATTAGGACAAATGGCATTTACCTCGGTAAAAAATCTGGTCGCCTCGGTCGCGGAAGCGTCGCCGACGCAGTTTGACGACTGGCAAAAAGCCTGGCGCACGTCGGCGGACGCGGGCGCGAGCGAGCCATTGCTGACGTTCATCGCGCGTGAACGCGGCGTGGCCGAGGATGTTTTTACGCAGCGCCTCGCGGCGTCGCTCGGCTGGCCGTATGTGGATTTGCCAAAACTTTCCATCTCAACCGAGGCGCGCAATAAAATTTCCACGAAAGTTGCGTTTCAATATTCCGTTTTGCCGGCGGCAATGAATGACGGCACGTTGCAAGTCGTCACGAGCGATCCGTTTGACGCGGCGATGATGAACGCGGTTCGTTTTGACGCGCGGATGCCGGTGCAATTCGCGCTCGCGCCGCGCCCGGAAATCGAGAAGTCGCTGAAAAAATATTATGGCGTCGGCGCCGAAACCCTCGATGAAATGGGCGAGGGCGACACGATGGAACTCGAAATCGCCAACGACAAGGAAATCACCGAGGACGATCAGGAAGCGAGCGTCATCAAGTTCGTGAACCAGATTATTTGGGAAGCGTTCAAGGACCGCGCGACGGATATTCACTTTGAACCGGCGGAAGACGAATTGCGCATCCGCTATCGCATTGACGGCATTTTGCATCAGACGCCGATGCCGCCGCAGTTGAAACGATTTCAGGCCGCGCTGATTTCGCGCATCAAGGTGATGAGCGGAATGAATATCGCGGAAAAAAGATTGCCGCAGGACGGGCGCATCAACGTGCGCATCAAGGGCGAGGAAATTGACATCCGCGTTTCGACCGTGCCGACGGTTTATGGCGAGAGCGTTTCGCTGCGTTTGCTCACGCGCGGAAAAATTTTCTTGAGCCTCGAAAAATTAGGTTTCGCGCCGGCGGAAGAAAATGCCATCCGCGAAATCATCATCAAACCGCACGGAATTTTTCTGGTGACCGGCCCGACGGGTTCGGGCAAATCCACTTCGCTCTACGCGTTTTTAAGCGCGATCAATTCGGTCACCAAACGCATCATCACGATTGAAGAGCCGGTGGAATATGAATTGAAAGGCATCAATCAAATCGCCGTGCGCTCGGACATCGGCCTGACGTTTGCGATGGGTTTGCGCCACATTTTGCGCCAGGACCCGAACGTCGTGATGGTCGGCGAAATCCGCGACACCGAGACGGCAGAGATCGCGATTCGCGCGTCGCTCACCGGGCATTTGGTTTTTTCCACGCTGCACACGAACGACGCGCCGAGCGCGTTCACGCGATTGATTGACATGGGCATTGAACCATTTCTCGTGGCGTCATCGGTCGAGGCGGTCATGGCGCAGCGCCTCATCCGCACGATTTGTCCGCATTGCAAGGTGGAGCAAAAAGTGGACGCAGATTATTTGCGGCGCATCGGTTTTCCCGTGGCGGACATCGAGACGGCAAAAGTCTGGCACGGTCTGGGTTGCGAAGAGTGCCGCCAATTGGGTTATCAGGGACGCAAAGGCATTTACGAATTGTTGCTCGTCAGCGAAGCCATTCGCCCGCTCATCATGAACCGCTCGTCTTCCACGACGATTGCGCAGCGCGCGATGGAAGCCGGAATGCGCACGTTGCGAAGTGACGGCTGGAATAAAGTCAAAGCCGGCGAGACGACCATTGAAGAAGTTTTGCGCGTGACCCAAATGGAAGAACACATGGAGGCGCTCGTCGGCGACGAAAAAACTTCCGTATGGACGAAACCCGATTGATTTCATCACCGTAAAATTTTCCCATGCCCCGCTGGAATTCCTGCAATGTTGTGCAAGCCGCCGCCGATGCGAATCGCCTTTGGCAGTTTGAATCGAAGAGCGGCGGCTATGTTCTTGCCCGCGAAGCCGGCAGCGCGCCCGGCCAGCCGTTGCCGCCCAAGCTCGTCGCCAAATCATGGACTTCAATCTGGCAGCCCAAATTGAACGTCGCGTGGCTGCCGCCGGAAAATATTTTTTTGCGCGTCGTTGAACTGCCCAAAAGCAGCCTGGAAGAAACGCGCTCGATGGTCGAATTCCAGTTGGAAAAACTCTCGCCGCTGCCGGTCGCGCAAAGCGTTTGGACCTTCCAGATTTTGGCGCAGGCTTCGGCGGAAAATTTGCAGACGTTGATCGTGGTCATTGTCGAGCGGCGCGCGGTGGAAGAATTTCTCGGCAGACTGGAAGCGCAAGGTTATCTCGCCGACCGGCTCGAAGTGCCGGCGCTGGATCAATTGCAATCCCTGCCGGCCACGGAAGACGGCGCGTGGATTTTTCCAGAAAATTCCGGCGGAAAAAATGCCGTGCTCATCGCCTGGTGGTTCGGCGGCGCGTTGCGCAATTTAAGTTTCATCGTGCTGCCCGCAACGGGTGACCGCGCAAAAAGTTTGAAAGACCAGATCACGCAGTTGGCGTGGGCGGGCGAATTGGAAGGCTGGCTGACGGCGCAACCCAAATGGCATCTGGCGGCGGACGGCGCAATGGCAGGCGAATGGGAAACTTTTTTGCGCGACAGTTTGGGCGAGCCGGTGCCAGTGACCGCGCCGTTGTCCACCGTCGAATTGGCCGCGCGCACGGCGCAACGCGCGACGACGGAAAATTCCACGGCGGTTTTATTGCCGGGAGATTTTTCCGCGCGTTATCGCCAGCAGTTCGTTGATCGTCTGTGGCTGCGCGGACTGTTCGCCACGGGAATTTTATACGTGATCGGCGTGGTGATTTATTTTTGCGCGACGTGGTTTCTGGGCGTCCAAACACAAAAAGTGGAGCAGCAAGTCGCAGGCATCAGCGGCACTTACACCAACGCGCTGCAATTCAAGGCGCGTTATGAGGTGCTCAAGGAACGGGAGGATTTGAAATTCGCCGCGCTGGATTGCTGGAAGCTCGTCGCGGAAGAATTGCCCGCCGGCATTTCCATCCAACGGTTCAGTTTTGCCGACGGGCAGCGATTGAATCTAAACGGAACCGTTCCGGTGACGGACATCGGCAAGATCATTGATTTCAACGACGCGCTGCAAAAAGCGAAAATTGGCGAGCAACCGGTGTTCAGCATGCAAGGCGGCGAGCCGCTGGTCTACCGCAACAGTGGCAACGCGGCGACCTGGAATTTTGCGCTGCAATTGCGCCATGCGGAGGACGAAAAGCCGTGAAAAAGTATTTCGAGCAATTGCGTCCGCTGGAACGACGGCTGGCCGTCGGCGTCGCCGTGATTTTATTTTTGGTGTTGAACTGGGTTTTTATCTGGCCGCATTTTTCGGATTGGGGAAATTTGCAGCGCCGCCGCGAAAACGCGCAGCGCAAATTAAAATCATACCAAACCGCGATTGACCAATCGGCGGATTATCAGGCGCCGATGAAAAAATTTGAGACGCAAGGCGAAGCGGTTGCGCCGGCGGATCAAGCCATAAACATGATGCGCACCATCCAATCGCAATCACTGCAAAGCGGCGTGGGGATCGTCAACTCCTCGCGGCAGGTGACGCACACCAACGAATTTTTCACCGAGGAGGTGCAAAACATCACGGTCGTGGCCACGGATTCGCAACTGATTGATTTTCTCTACAAGCTCGGCAATGACGCTTCGATGGTGCGCGTGCGCGATCTGGAATTGCAACCCGACGCCGCGCGCCAGCATTTGAACGCGAACATGCAGCTTGTCGCCAGCTATCAGAAAAATCTGTCCGCGCCCGCGCCGGCAAAGACGTCCGCTGCCGCAACGCCGCCAAAAAACATTAAAAAAATTACGTCCGCGCCCACGACGCATGTGATCGTCAAAACCCATTCCAAGTCCGCCATCAAAATTTCCAAATGAAAACGACCCTACTCTTCCTGATTTTATTTTTAACCGGCCTTGAGTTGTGGGCGCAAACCGAGCCGAACATCCGGCAAGTGCCGCGCCGTATTCGTCCGACAAATTCCGTGCTTCCGGCAACGATGCCTGCGCCAGCCGCCGCATCAATGACGCCTGCGCCAGCCGCGCCGGCGACGACTGGCGCGTCCGACAACACCTCGGACAACGCCGCGCCCGCCGAATCCAGCAATCATAATGAAGTTCCCGCCTACACTTACAATTTTCAAGGCGTGGACGTAAATCAAGTGCTGGATATTTATGCGCAACTGATCGGCAGAACGCCTTTGCGCGCCGGTCTGCCGTCGGCTTCGATTGTCTTGAAAACGGAATCGCCGCTCACCAAAAGCGAGGCGATAGAAGCCTTGCAGGCCGTGCTGTCGCTCAACGGAATTTCCGTCGTCAACGTCGGTGATAAATTTGTGAAAGTGTTGCCGGTGGACCAGGCGAATTCCGCAGGCGCGCCGTTCAACAATTTGCCTGCGAGCGAATTGCCGGATGTGGGAACTTATGTGACGCACATCGTCCAATTAAAATATGTCAAGCCCAGCGCCATGGTGCCGGTGATCCAACCGTTCGCAAAATTGCCGAACGCCATTTTGCCGATTGATGACAATGGAATTTTAGTATTGCGCGATAATGCCGAAAATGTGAAGCGCATGTTGGAAATGATCAACCAGGTGGATGTCAGCGTGCCGGCGGTTTATGTTTCCGAAGTCATCCCCATCAAATATGCGCTGGCCGAAGACATCGCCAATGCGTTGAACAGCCTGGGCGGTTCGGGCAGCAGCACGGTGAGTTTCGGCACGGCGCCATCCCAGAATTCAACCACCAGCGGCGTCTCCGGCCGGAACGGCACCACCGGCATGCAGGGAAATGGTTTCAATCAGCAACAACGCACCAGTGGTGGCAACGGCACAACGCCGAACGGCACGCCCACTGGCGGCACGACTTTTCAGCAACGGTTGAACTCCATCATCCAGCGCGCGTCCACTGGCGGGCAAGCGGATCAAATCCAGGTTTTTGGCCAGGCAAAAATTATTGCCGACCAGCGCGCCAATGCGATTCTGGTTTTTGCAACGGAACCGGACATGGAACGGATCAAAGCGGTCGTGGCAAAACTGGACGTGCTGCTTTCGCAAGTGCTCATCGAATCGGTCATCATGGATGTGACTTTTGGGCACACCTTCAATTTAGGCGTCTCTGCGGCGCAAAATCCGAAAACTTTCTTCGGAAATATTACTAATGGAATCATCGGAGGCGGTGGGTTCAATAATGGACAACCATTCGCTAATTTTCTCAACAATATAAATTCCGTGGGAACGAATGCGGGTTCGTCTTTTGCCAATTCATTGCCCGGCGGCTTGAGTTATTTCGGCAATATCGGCCCAAATTTCGACGTGGCCGTGCAGGCGGCGGAATCCGATAATTCCGCGACCATCATCCAGCGTCCGCGCATCCAGACTTCGCAGGCAAAACCGGCGTCGTTTTTTGTCGGCCAGACCGTGCCTTACATCACCAGCACCTATAATGGCGGGTCTGGATTTGGCAACAGCTCGTCTTACTCACAGCTTTCGGTGGGTGTTGAACTGGATGTGACGCCGTTCATCAATCCCGATGGCTTGGTCGTGATGGATATTAATCAAGAAGTGGATGACGTCAGTGGTTTCACATCCATTGATGGAAATGATGTTCCTAATACGGATAAACGCACGTTTTCATCGGAAATTGCCGTCAAGGATCGGGATACAATCATCCTCGGCGGATTTGTGCGCGCCGACAAAAGTCATAGTCGCAGCGGCGTTCCATTTTTGCAGGACATCCCACTTTTGGGCGCGCTTTTCAGCCAGCGCAACAGCGACAAACACCGTAACGAAACGTTGATTCTCATGCGCCCGACCGTTTTGCGCACGCCGGAAGTCGCCGCCGCGCAAGCCATCAAGGAAGAACAGCGCTTGCCGGGCATCGCCCATGCGGAAGCCGACGATGACCGGGAGGCGCAAAAACTGATTGACGCCGAGCGCGCCGCCGAAATCAAGGCGGCCAAATCAGGAAAACATAATGCCGGGGTCTTCACAGTGGAACCCTCAAATCCGGCGGTGACTGATACGAACACGGTGCCCAAACCCAATCCGGCCACAGGATTGTATTAATCAATTCTGCGCCGGCGCGTTGGTGGAATTGCCGCCGGAAGGAAGTATTTGTTCCAGGCTGCGGAGGGGATGCAGCGGCATGAGCAGGATTTTCGGCACATAGACCGGATCGGCTTTCGGATTTTTCAAAGTGCCGGTAATGTGATATTCAAATAATTTGCTCACTGGCCAAAATACCGTGCTGATGAGCGGGCCGATTGCCCAGGTATCGCGCAGCAATTGCGCGGTCACGACGGCATTCACGTTGTCATGAAAATTCACCGTGCCGACAAAATTCAACCGCGCGATGAGCGAGCGAATCTCCAGCGTGTCGGTGAAAATCACGCCGTTGGTGATCGCAAATTTGGCGGAAGCCGCCCGGGCGCGGCTGTTGCCGAGTCCCGGCGAAACGCCGTTGAGCATCGGCGACAAAATTCCAAAAATGGGAATGTCCCAGAGCATTCCGTTGCGCAGGCTCGCGCGGCCAAAGCCGTTCCATGAATCCAAATCGCGCGTGTCCGCGTAAGTGACGACCACTTTTCCGGCCAGCGTGCCTTCCAGATGATTGGTGTGCGCCGCCAAATCTTTTGCGAGCAGATGCAAATCCACGTTCGTCACTTGCAATGTAAATTGATAATCCGCCCCGGCGTGCGCGGGACGAAAATCGAAATTGGCAAAACCGTTTCCGCTGCCGCCATAAAAACCTCCCGTCACATTGGTCAACGCCAGGGTTTTTCCCTGCCAATGAATCGTGCCCATGATGGCCGGCGTTTTTAGTTTGAGCCACCTAAATGGCGCCGGCTGCCAAATATCAAAACGCATGTCCACTGCTTCCATGTTGTGTCCCTCGCCCAGGTCGCGCAACGGTATCTGCCCGTTCACCCGTGCCCTGGGCGGTTGCAAAAAATGATAGGGCGTTACGATGTGCAATACTTTCGGCCCAATCGCGCGCGCCATTTTTTCCACATCCATTTGGGTCAAACCATTGGTGAAAAAAATCAACCGCGTGTTGAAATTCAAAACGATTTTATCCGCCGTCGCCGTTTGCGCGCCGATGTGCGCCACTGGCTGGCTAAATTCCAGCACGCGATTGGTATAAGCCAACGCCGCCGTGACGTCGTCAAAAGGCTGGCCGCGAACGACGAAATTCGTCAGCGCCACGCGGCCCTGCGCCGAAACATTTTTATAATCATTCAAACGTCCACTCACGTTCATATCCAGAGCCAAAGGCTCCGTCGTTTTAAGCATGGCGAAACCGTGCGCCACGTTGCTGGCCGTCAAAAATGGCCGGGCAATTTCCGGGTCCAGCGTCCCGCGAAGGCGCGCGCGATAATTTTTTGTCACTTCATTTTCACTGCCGTCAATTTCCAGCCGCGTGTTTCCGCGCGCGATGGAAAAATCGGAAAAATCCCAGATATGTTTTTGATAAGTAAAATCCGTTTGCGCCCGATCAATCTCCATTTTGTGAACCAGCGCCTTGCCGACCGCAACTTCACCCGCCAATGAAATGGTCGGTGGCACTTCCGCGCGCCAATCCGCCGGGCGATTGGTCCACGCAGGCAAAATCAGCGAGCCGTTGACATGCAACAACGGCGGACGCTCCCAGGAAATTTCCGCCAGCCGGGCGCGGGTTTTTTCCGACAGCAAATTAGCAACGGCATGAAAATCAAAACAGGCGACATTGGTAAAAGTCAGTTCACGCGTGGCCACATTTAATTTGGCGCCACCTTCCAACCCGCCGCCCGCCAGTTTGACGGATAATTTGCGGACGCTCGCTTCCGGCGATTGCCAGAAGCCGTCGCCCAAAACAGAATCCGCCTTCAATTTTTTTGACTCCAAATTTTGCAGGCGTGCCGACCATTGGATGCGATAAGGCTCCAGATTCGTCCAAAAACCCCAGGAAGAATCGGCATTCGTGGCGGCAATGGCCGCCGGCGCGGTGATTTTGGCGAGCAATTGAATCTGGCGTCCGGCGAACCACGGCGTTTGGACCGAAGGCGTCTGCGCGACGATGCGAACGGCAAATGAATGAAGGTCGCGCGCGTCGCCATTGATGGTCAGGCTTAATTCCGAAGCGCCGGCGAAATGGATTTGTTTGAGCGTGTCGGAAAATTTCTGCAATTGCGCCTGCAACCGGGCGCGGTTGCGATTTTTTTTGCCGCTAAAAATTTTCCAGTCGCGGATTTCGCGCGCGTGCGCCACGTCGCCGGAAGCGGCCAGTTTCACGCCGTCAAAATCCGCCTGGAAATTGTCCAGCGACCAGTCGTCATTTTTTTGGAAACGCACGGCGGCCTGGATATCTTCCAGCGCGAGTGCATTCGTCGGCGAAACCGGCCAGACAAATTTGCCATTCTCCACCTCCAGCCGGTTCAATTCGAGCTGGCCGCGCAAAAGCCCGTGAAAATTCGGATGCAACCGGATTTGTTGCGCAGTCAAAACCATGTTGGCCGGATTTTGCAAATTTTGGAGGCGCACATTGTCGGCGACGAGGCCGCTCACAAAACTCAAATGCAGCCGTGAAAATTGCAGTTCAATTCCCTGCGCGCGAATTTTTTCGACCAGTTCATTTTTTAGAAAATCGGGCAGGCCGATTTGGTTGAACCAAAGCAGCGCGCAAACGGCGGCGAGCAGCACCAGCAGGAGGCTGATGCGCAGCCAGCGGAAACAGACGCGGCATTTGCGCCAGGTGCTCAAACGCATATCACTGCACGTTGGCCGGAATGGTGAGATAACTCAAGACGAACTGATAGAGCACGGGCGGAAATACGAACGCCCAGCGCTCGCCCTCGAGCATGACGGAAGCCAGCGCGGTTTGCGCGCCGGGCAGTTCCACGCCAAAATCCACGGCTAATTTTTCGCCGGTTTTAAGTTCCACGATGATCTGCAAATTGTTCGTGTTGAATCCCAATTTTTCGGACGCGGTCAGGTTGCGCGCCACCCAGCCGGCGGCGGTCAATTCGCCGAGCCGATGCGCGGTTTCTTCAAGCGCGGGCGGATTGACGATGCCTTGCGAACCGGCGGCCAGCGACCATTTGTTCAGGCCGTCGTGAATGATCGTGCGCGTTTTTCCGTTTTGACGCAGCGTGATTTGCGCGACGTTGGTCTCGTTGAAATTCCAGATTTGACGCTCGCGAAATTCCCAGCCGGCTTCGGGCAGGCGGTTGAAATCATTCGTCGTGATGGAATAAATAAAATCTTCGTCAGTGCGGCGCACAAAAATTCCGTTGGTTTGCGCGGCAAAAGAAAGTTGCGCGATGACGGCATTTGTATCGCCAATGGCAGAAAGCAAAGTGATCTGGCGTTGCGGCGTCGCCAGGCCGTAAGCCGGCAAATCCGCCGCCGTCACCACGTCTTTGACAAAATCGGCGACGCGTAAACTGGCGAGGACCTTGATGAATTGCTGGACGTTCCCGGCGTCCACCGGGAATTTTTCGCCGACAATTTTCCAGTCGTTTGAGCTTTGCCGTTGCAAGGTGAAATTATTTTCGCCGCGCATTTCGATTTCGGCGACCGGCGCGGTCAGTTCGAGCAAATAGGGATCGCGAAAATCGTTCACCGAACCGTGCCACGGCGCGAACGGGTCTTTGGCGGTGGTGACAATGGCATTCCAACTTTCGCGTTTGGCATAAACCAATGTCGGATCGTTGGTGGGATTTTTGCCAAGATGCAGGCCGGTGGAAAAATTCGTGCCGCGCCCGAGCCACAAATCCAGATCGGCGGGCTGCAAACCAAACGCGGCCAAGTCCGCTTTCGGATCATCGGTGACGAATTGCGCGACTTGGGCGGAGCGAAGCTGTTCCAACGCGGTAAGAATGCGTTCGCTGTCGGCGCGCGCCTGCAATGGCCGCGTCATGCGCCACAGATGATTGGTCGCGTCGCGATGCAGTTCGATGACTTTCGCGCCGTTGGTCAGCACGATGGAATCAAATTCCTTTTCGTTTGCGGAAACGAGCGCGGTGTCGCGCCAGTCATTGGCCGAACGCGGAATGAATTTGAGCCACGCGGCGTCGGTCACCAACGCGCCGTCCGCGCCGACGACGCGCAAAAAAACCTGGTCGCCGGGAGCCGTTTTATTTCCGACGAGCAATTGCCAGCGTTGGTCGCCCGCCTCGATGACCAGCGAAATTTGCGGCGAATCAAAGCCAAATTCCGTTTCGGCATTGTGATGTTCGCGAAGTTCCGCCGCGCTGATGCGCGTGGCGGGCGCAAGTTTTTGGAGCGCGTCGAGCAACGTTTCAATGGCGGCGGATTGCGCGGGATACAAAATGGGCTTGGTCAGCAGCCACATGTCGTTGGTGCGGTCGGCGCGAATTTCCAGCGCGCCCGCCGGAATGATTTGGATGCTCGTGACCGAAGGTAATTGCAGTCCCGGAAGAATTGGCGTTGGCGCGGCGGCGACCGGGCGAAAGTAATGCTGGAAAATAAAAACGCCCGCGAATAGCAGCGCCGCCAGCCCAAACCAGATGCCTGTGGTTCTTGAATTCATTATTTTCTGCGCACGAGCCAGACCAATCCGCCGAGCAATAAAATGGCGCCGGGCAACGCGCCGAGCAGCAGCCAGCGGACGTTGGCCTGTTGTTGTTGCGTCATCAGCAATCGAAATTCGGTGACGGGTCGCGGGCCGATGCCTTGCAGCAAGGTCGCGCGGTCAAGCAGCCAGTTGGCCGCGTCGCCGAGAAAATCGCGGTTCGCGCCGCCTTCAATATAATAATTGCCGAGAAAAATGGAGTCGCCTGCGACGATGATGCGCGTGGCGCCGCGCGGATGAGAAATACCCGCGACAGGTTTTTGCTCGACGGCGGCGATGAGCGAATAGCTGCGCGGCGGGGCGGCTGGATCATTTTCGAGCGTGGAATTGGATCCTGAAAAAGCGAGTTCGGTGACTTCCGGCGGATTGGCCGGCGGATTTTGCCAGTCCACTTTTTCAACAGGGCGCGGCAAAATCATTTGCAGCGAAAATTGCGCCAGCGAATTCACGACGGGATGCTGCGCGAAATGGCGGACTTTTATATCCTGCCCGGTCATCGTGTTGTTCGGGTCTTTGACGACATCATCCACGACGTTGACTCCCCATTGCTGCAAAATCGGTTCGAGGCCGGTCGGTTCCTTGACGGAGGCGTAATTGAAAAGCACAAAAAGCCGTCCGCCTTGCGTGAGATAATCGCTGATTTTTTGAAGTTCATTTGGCGCCAGCGCAATGGCCGGCGCGGCGATGATCAATAAATTACAATCCATTGGAAGGTCGCTGTTGCCGCTCAATTCCAGATTGGTCACGGCAATATAATTTTGCGCCAGAACGGTTGCGAATTTCAAATAGCCGAAATTGCCGGAGTCGTTGATCGAAGGTTCGCCGTCGCCTTGCAAAAAATAAGCCTTGAGCGGCTGCGGATTTTGCAACGCCAGCAGCATGGAAGTAAAAGTCATCTCGCCATTGAACGCGACAGGCTTGCGGCGGAACTGGCGTTCCTTTTCGTCAGGAATTTGTTCGAGCGTGGTTTGAACCAGCGCGTCGCCGGGAACAATTTTGATGCGGCCATTGCTGTCAAAAATGACGAGGTCTTTGGCTTCCGTGCCGCTCAAATTATATTTCTCTTTGACTTTTTCCGCCTCGCCCGCGTCCATGACGTAATCCACAGTCCTGATGGTAATTTTCGGATTGGCGGCGCGATATTCATTCAAGAGCGCCACGATGTCGGGATAAAAATTGTCCTCGTCCTTGGTGTCGTAATAAAGCGTGACGGCCACGGAATTGGTGAGCGATTGCAAAACGGAAAGTGTGCGCGAGGACAAGCCGACGCGTGTTTGCGAGCTTAAATAAAAACGATGGAAAAATTGCGCGCCCAAATAATTGACCATCACGACGACGGCGAGGACGAAAAGAGTCCGCAAAAAAACGTCGAAGCCGATTTTCCAGCGGCGGCGCGGCGAGAAACTGGGTTGTGGGCGGGGCGGCATTTTATTTCCAGCGGCGGCTTTCGACCACGCGCAAAGTGAGGAACAGGAAAAATAAAGTCAGGCTCGTGTAAAAAATCACCGTGCGCGTGTCCACGACGCCGCGCGTGAAATCGTCAATTTGTTTGAACAGGCTGAAAAAATTGAGCAAGTGAAGCTGCGCCGAACCGGCGGTGATGACGGATTGGGCCAGAAAGGCGGCGATGAATAAAATGATTCCCAGCGCGAGGCTGATCATGGCGGCCACGACTTGATTGCGCGTCAGCGAAGAGGCGAGGCAGCCAATCGAAAGAAACAGGCAGCCGCTCAAAAAAATGCCCAGATACATTCCGCCGAGCGTGCCCGCGTCCAAAGCGCTTCTTTGATTGGTGAAATGCGCGACGATGAAAAGGCACGCGAGCGTGGGCAGCCACATGATCAAATAAAAAATCAGGGCGGCAATGAATTTGGCCGCGACCACGGCGGTGTCGCCGACGGATGTGGTCATCAAGGTTTCATAAGTTCCCGACGCTTTTTCCTGCGCGAACAATCTCATGGTGATGATCGGCGCGGCCAAAATCACGATGATCCAGAATAAAAAACTGTTGAAAAATAATTCGGTGACCGGCATCAAAAACGGCGCGCTGCCGAGGTTGCGGATCAACATCGCAAAACTGGCGCCGATGATCAGCGTCACGGCGGCGATGATGACGTAACCCATGAGGGAAAGAAAAAACGCCGCCAGTTCGCGCCGCAGCAATGTCCAGAAAATTTTCATGCGTTAAATTTCTTCCTCCTCGTCCGGCCTGGTGACCTGCACATAAATATCTTCGAGCGAATGGCGGCTGCGCGTCAGTTCGCGCAACGTCCAGCCGCGTTCGCGCGCCAGCGTAAAAATCACCGAGCGCAAATCAAAGCCGTCGCGCGGCGTGAGCGCGCAGCGTTGAAACGCGCCTTCACCGGCGGAGACTTCACACTGTTCGACGCCCGGCAACTGGCCGAGCGCCTCGCGCAATTCCTCCGGCGAAGCCGCAATTTCCGCAAAAATTTGACTGCTGCCGGCCATGAGCCGTTGCAAATTATCCGGCGTATCGGCGGCCAGGATTTTTCCGCCATACATGATCAACATTCGCGAGCACATCATTTCCGCTTCCGGCAAAATATGCGTTGAAATCAAAACGGTGTGTTTCTCCGCGAGACTTTTGATGAGTTGCCGCACGGAGCGAATCTGATGCGGATCAAGACCGATGGTCGGTTCATCCAAAATGATCAAATCCGGTTCGTGAACCAGCGCATCCGCCAGGCCGACGCGCTGCCGATAACCTTTGGAAAGTTGCCCGATGATGCGGTGGCTCACCTCCGTCAAACCGCATTGCTCCATCACCGTGCCGACGCGCCGCCGCGAATTTTTCCAGCCCAAACCTTTCAGTCGCGCGCGAAATTTCAGATATTCGCGCACACGCATTTCGGGATAAAGCGGATTATTTTCCGGCATGAAACCGATCCGCCGCCGCACTTCCCGCGATTCATGAAAAACATCGTAGCCCGCCACGCGCGCCGTGCCGCTCGTCGCCGGCATGAAGCACGAAAGAATCCGCATCGTCGTGCTTTTGCCCGCGCCGTTCGGACCGAGCAGGCCGACAATCTCGCCGCGCGCGACCGAAAACGAAATGCCGCTGACCGCAGTATGACCCGCGTAGCGCTTCGTTAAATTGGTCACTTCAATCATCGCAAATTCCCGCCGAAAAATCCGGATTCCCGCCAGCGAAAGTTGTGGCGGGTCAAATCGCTCATTGTATTAACAGTCAAAACAACCTTTCGATGCGTTCAAAATTTCCAGCGGCGAACTTGACTTTGCAGAAAAATCCGAGCAAAAGCAACGCAAGTGTTTTCCTCCGCCGATAATTTTTACGCCCGTTGGCGCGCGCGCGCCGGCGCCAACGCTCTGCGCGACACGAATGATTTTCCCGGCGAACGCCTGCTGCAAATCGTCTGGCAACATCAACGCCTTCGCCGCGATCAATTAAAAACCGCCGATGGAAAAAACGTCCGCGTTTTTCATCCCGGCTTCGTCAGCGTCGAAGGCGGACCGGATTTTTGCAACGCCGTTTTGCAAATCGGCGACGAGCCGCCGCGTTCGGGCGACGTGGAAATTGATTTGCGTGCGAACGGCTGGCGCGCGCACGGCCACGATCAAAATAAAAATTTCCAAAATGTGATCCTTCACGTCGTCTGGGACGAAACAGAATCGATTGCCAGCGAAAGTGCGCCTTTGATTTTATGTTTGAAAAATGTTCTCGACGCGCCGCTCGCAGAATTAAACTTGTCGCTTGAAAACGAGCCGTTGCGTTTTTTGCCGGAAAATTTGCGCGGCAAATGCTGCGCGCCTTTGAAGGAATTGGACGGAACGCAACTCGCCGAACTTTTGCGCGAAGCCGCGCGCGTCCGTTTTGAATGCAAAGCCGCGCAATTTCTCGCCCGCGCAAAAAACACCGGCTGGGAGCAAACGCTCTGGGAAAATTTATTTCGCGCGCTCGGCTACAAGCACAATGTCTGGCCGATGCAAAATCTCGCGGAAACAAAATCAAGCTGGTCGCGCGGCGCCAATTGTGCCTTTGAAATTCAAGCGCGTTTGCTCGGCGTCGCCAGTTTGCTTCCCGCAGAACTGACGCGCGCGCAAAAAAATTCGGACAGTTATTTGCGCCGCGCCTGGGATTTGTGGTGGCGCGAACGCGACCGGTTTGCCGAGATTATTTTGCCGCGCGCCGTTTGGAAATTTCATGGACTGCGCCCGGCCAATCATCCGCAACGGCGGCTTGCGCTCGCCTCGCACTGGCTCGCGGATAAAAATTTCCTTTCAAAAATTGAAAACTGGAGCGCCGCAGAAATTTCAGACAAAAAACTTTTGGCTTCTTTGCTCGAAATTTTTCAAGTGGCGCCCGATGAATTTTGGTCGTGGCATTGGACGTTCAAATCCGCGCGCTTAAAAAAATCGCAGCCGTTGCTCGGCGTCGCGCGCGTGACGGATTTGGCGATCAACGTGATTTTGCCGTGGCTTTGGATCCGCGCCGGCGAAGGCAAAAATAAAAAAATTCAAAATGAAATCGAGCGGCGATTTTTCGCATGGCCGGCGGCGGAAGACAATTCCGTTTTGAAACTGGCGCGGCAACGCCTGCTCGGAATGAATCAAAGCCGCCTTTTGAAAAGCGCGGCGGCGCAGCAGGGCTTGCTGCAAATTGTCCGCGATTTTTGCGAACATTCAAACGCCGTTTGCGATGATTGCCGGTTTCCCGAACTGGTTCGCGGCTGGAAAACGCAAAAGCGCGCTTGAGATTTTGCGGCGCGCGCCGCATTTTAGCGCGGCGGCGCGCGTGGTGGAATTGGCAGACACGCCAGACTTAGGATCTGGTTCCGCAAGGATTAGAGGTTCAAGTCCTCTCGCGCGCACCAATTTTCGGAATCACTTTGCGGAGCGGATTTTTTCTTTTTTCTCTTCCAACTCGGCTTGAAGTCTTTTGCGCTCGGCCGCGAGTTGTTCGCGCAACGACTCTTCTTTGGCAAAATCCTCGGCGGCTTTGGCGATTTCTGTTTCCAATGCGATTTCGCGCTCGGCAATTTTTGCGACGTATTTGGAATCCAATTCGGCCAGTTCCTTTTTCTGCGCGTCCGTCAATTTTTTCGTCGGCGTGTTTTTGTTCAGCCGTTCCATCGCAAGTTCGTAAGATGATTTCATAAAATTTTAGGTTTTGAATTTTAAGTTCGCACGCGCGAAACTTTTCCATCAACTATCAACTATCCACCATTAACTTTTTTCTTCCATGGCTGGCTTGGAAATTTCATCGGCGCCAGCTTGGGTTTGGCGATTTGTAATTCGGATTCGCCTTCCATTTTTTCCGGCGGCGATTTTTGCGCGTCTTCGCGCCACGATTCGATTTTTGCCTGCAAGCCGTGTTTTTCCGCCGTCACTTTGTCGCCGGATTTCATGTAAAAAAGCGAAAGATTCGTGTGAACGAGCTGTTCCTTCGGGCGCAATTTTTCCGCCTTGTGGCCTTCGACAATCGCGGTGGCAAAATCGCCTTGGCGATAAAACGCCATTCCCAACGCCAGTTGCGCGTCGAAATTTTCCGGCTCTTGCGCGAGAACACTTTTCAATTTTTCAATCGCCCGGTCAAATTCGCCGCGACTGAAATCAAACATCGCTTCGTCATATTGTTCGGTCATTTGATTTCTCAACGCTAGGCGCGCGCGGCGGTTTGCGCAAGCCGCGATAACAATCAACCAACGCCGCGAAAAGTGAACTTGGTGTCTTGGCGGCTTGATGGTAAAAATCCACGTGACTGCGCGCCAAAAAACCAGATTTTCCTGCTTCACTCTTGAAGGACTGAATTCCTTCGCGACCGTTCTTTATTTCAACTACCTGTATTTTTTCATGCGGGACCGTTTTGGATTCGGCAACAAACGCAATCTCGCGCTCGCGGCGTTCCTGGGTTTTGTTTATATGCTCGCCGCGTGGCAGGCCGGAAAATTCGCGCAACGGCGCGGCCATTTCAACACGCTCAAAATCGGCTTCGGCCTCATGGCGATTTCGTTCGCCGCCGGTTTGATTTTCAAGTGCCTGTTCGCGCAAATCCTCGTCGGCGCGCTGGTCACGATTGGAACGTGCTGCATCTGGCCCACGCTCGAAGCGCTGGTCAGCGAAGGCGAAATGGCGGCCCGATTGCCGCGCGCCGTCGGCATTTACAACGTCGTCTGGGCGGTCACCAATGCACTGGCATTTTTTGTCGGCGGAACCTTGATTGAAAATTTCGGGTTCAAAATCATTTTTATTTTGCCGCTGGCCGTCATGCTGTTGCAATTGGCTCTGACGTTTTGGCTGCGACGGCAGACAACTGAAATCGCGCGCGAATCCGATGAATCAATCGCCGCGCCAGTGTCCGAACCGCATCGCCCGGCGTCGCCGCGCGCAAAAACATTTTTGAAAATGGCGTGGCTCGCCAATCCGTTTGCTTACGTCGCCATCAACACGCTCATCGCCGTCATTCCCGGCATTGCGCACAAATTCAATCTCTCGCCGATGTTCGCGGGATTCATCTGCTCGCTCTGGTGTTTTGTGCGGCTCGGCGCGTTCATCGCGCTCTGGCATTGGACGAAGTGGCATTACCAATTTCGCTGGCTGGGTGCGTCGTTCGCCATTCTCATCGCGTCGTTCGCGGCAATTCTCATGTCGCCGAACATTTACGCGCTCATCGTCGCGCAAATTTTTTTCGGCGGCGCCATCGGGCTGATTTATTATTCGTCGCTGTTTTATTCGATGGACGCTGGCGACACGAAAAGCGAGCACGGCGGCATTCACGAAGCGGCGATTGGAATCGGCAACTGCCTCGGCCCGGCGATTGGCGCGTTGTCGCTGCAATTTTTGCCGGGAATCCCAAACAGCGGCACCATCGCCGTGAGCGCGCTGTTGCTGTGCGGTTTCGGCGGGTTGATTGCAATCTGGAAAACGGCGCGTTGAAATTTTTTTGAAGAATCAAAATTATGAGCTAATTTTAGCGCTGGTGTTTTAGACCACGGCAATTTATGAATTGCTGACCATGAAAAAATTAATTCCAACCTTTCTGATTATGGCAACTTTATCCGCCGCTCACGCAAAAATTCACACCGAAACCGTTGACTACAAGCAAGGCGACACGACGCTCGAAGGATTTCTCGCCTACGACGATTCCATTTCCGGCAAACGCCCCGGCGTCCTTGTCGTGCATCAATGGCTCGGCCTGACCGATTACGAAAAACATCGCGCGACGATGCTCGCGCAACTTGGCTACGTCGCCTTCTGCGCCGATATTTACGGAAAAGGAATCCGTCCAAAAGATGTGAGCGAAGCTGGCGCGCTCGCGGGAAAATATAAAAATGACCGCCAGCTTTTACGCGCCCGCGTGAACGCCGGACTGGACAAACTTAAGAAAAATAAACTGGTGGATCCCAAGCGCGTCGCAGCCATCGGTTATTGTTTTGGCGGCACGACGGTGATTGAACTCGCGCGCAGCGGCGCGGATTTGAACGGCGTCGTGAGTTTCCACGGCGGATTGGATTCGCCGACGCCTGCCGATGGGAAAAATATCAAATGCAAAGTCCTCGCGCTCGCGGGCGCGGATGATCCGTTCCAAAAACCGGAAGATTTGACCGCGTTTGAAAGCGAGATGCGCGACAACAAAGTGGACTGGCAGATTGTTTTCTACGGCGGTGCGGTTCACGCCTTCACGCAGCCCGATCCCGGCTTCGTCAATGCGGGTGCGAAATATAATGAAAAGGCCGACAAGCGTTCGTGGGAGGCGATGAAAACTTTCTTCGCGGAAATTTTTAAGTGAGAATTGATTTAATCTCCACTTTTAATGCTTCTGGTATTTTGTGCATCAAATGTTGGAGATTCCCAAGGCGCTTTCTGAATTTGGTCTTTTAATCCCCATAGATATGTAATCGGAATATCTTTGCTCTCAAATTGCAGAGTGCCGCAGGCTTCAATTGCAGGCGGGTTATCAATTGAATTTTCCCTAATTACTTTATTGATTGTTATAATGGAACCAATCGGAATTACATATATTGGTTCTTCCTTCATCCATGTGATTGCACCGCTTCTACTAACTTCTCCATATTCATGAGGACTATCCCACAATTCGTAAGGCCCAATCGCTTTGTGACGGTAAATATAAGTCACGCGTTGCGTGATTAATCTCTGACCAATGATTGGACGGAAAAGTTCGCGTTCTGACAAATTTTGGTTCCAAGCACAGCCACAAAACAAAAAACCTGAAGCCAAAATTACTGAAAATATTCTTATCATTTTCAGTAAAAGTTGTGGCCAGATATTCACATATGTCCAGAAAAAACTGATGTGATTGTTTTTCATATGGTTCCAGCTAAATTTGTTTCATGCGCATCACTGGCGGCGACGCGGCTCGGCGGATTTTAAAAGTTCCCAAAGGACTTGACGTTCGCCCGACGCCGGATTTGGTCAAGCAGGCGGTTTTTAATTCGCTCGGCACGCGGGTTGTCGACGCGAAGGTCTTGGAATTGTTCGCGGGCAGCGGCGCGTTGAGCCTGGAATGCTTGAGTCGCGGCGCGGCGGCGGTGATGTGCGTGGAGAAATCGTATCGGCACGCGGAATTTATCCGCGGCAACGCAGACGCGGCGGGCTACGGCGAAATTCTCGAAGTGCGGACGCAGGATGTTTTTCCGGTGATGAATCAACTGGCGGAAAGCGGACGGCAATTTGATTTGATCCTCGCCGATCCGCCTTACGGTGAAAAAAATGTGAACCGCCGTTCGACTTCATTCGCGCAGCAATTGCTCGACGATAAAAATCTGCCGAAGCTGCTCGCGTCCGGCGGGAGGTTTGTTCTTGGCCACACGAAACGCGACACGCTGGAAATCGTCGCGCCGTGGACGGAAGTGAAAATGCTCAAGCACGGCGACACCGTGATGCGGTTTTTGGAAAATCTTCACCGCAACATTGCAAATCAGGACTGACCCCTTTCTGCTCGACGATAAAAACCTGCCGAAGCTGCTCGCGTCCGGCGGAAGATTTGTGCTCGGCCACACGAAACGCGACACGCTGGAAATCGTCGCGCCGTGGACGGAAGTGAAAATGCTCAAGCACGGCGACACCGTGATGCGGTTTTTAGAATTGTAAGCGGCAACAATTTAATAATTTGTCGCGCGAAGGGCGCGAATCAGGAAATTCAAATCGTCACTTGCATTCTTTTGGCAATCCGCTAAACCTTTGACAGTTCTTTAACAAACCAAATTTTGCGTAGCGTGGCCGCTACACAAAGCCCTTAAAAACCCGCTAAATTTTCAAGGCATAAGCATAGACGACGGCCAAGGCACGCCCAAAACGGGCGGCGCCTTGCGTTTTCTATGCGGGTGCCTTAGCGGGTTGCCTACCGGGGAGCGCGGGTGTCCGCCTCTCTGATTTCTGGGGGAAAACAACCGGCCAAACAAAAACTAAAATCCATGAAAACAGTTCAAAAAATAATCATGGCGGGCGCGCTTGTTTTGGCTCTCACCACGAACGTATTTGCACAAATCAACACCAACCTGCAATTCACCGCAGTTACAGTTACAGACGAACACGCAATCCGCTTAACGTGGGCGAGCACCAACAGCGAACTTTATCAAATTCAATTCGCCAATGCGCTTGCCACAAATACGGACGGCACGACGGCTTGGCAAACGCTCTACGATAATTATCCATCGCAAGGCACAAATACTTTCGTTGGCGATTTTGGAAATTACATTCTTGCTCCGGCGGTTGTGCATCCAAAAAACTCCTCGATGCGATTTTACCGAATTCTTGATCAAGGGCAGGACAGTCTTGCTTCTGATGAGCCGATTGTGTCAATCATCTCGCCGACGAACGGCTCTGCTGCTGTCGGAGAATTGACGATTAACGTCGTTGCCAGCACAGACCAGCCGATTCTTTCAGGGACAAAACTTTATGTGGACGGTCAGGAAATGCAAATGGCGGACAGCATCACAAATTACACTGTTGGTTCAACAAATTATGAAATGGACACTTACAGCATCAATACCTGCGAATGGGGAAATGAAACGCACACCCTGTTTGCAACTGCTGAAAATGAGTCTGGTTACGGCGACGTGATTGGTAGCGGGCCAGTTTCAAGCGGTCATGGCGTTTCTCCTTTTGTTCCTGTTCTTTTCAGCAATCTCGTCACAAGGATTTCATTCTCACAACCATCTTTTGATCCATCGTCGGGACAAACGCAACAAGTCAGCGCGGTATTCGCTAACAATTCCGATTGGACTTTGAACATCGTTGACGTTTATAGCAATGTCGTGCAAACGGCATCGGGTAGCGGAACATCCATGTTCTACAATTGGGACGGCACTTCTAACGGCACGAATCTTCCAAACGGAATTTATTATTATTACATTAACGCCGAGACAAACGGCGAATCTTCGGATGCAATGTTGTCAGGTGGTTCAAGTTCACTTGCTCGCTCATCGGCTGTCCGCTCCGAGTCGCCTGAATTGTGGGCTGTTGCTCCTGATTCAGAAAATGTCGTGCCGTTTGCGATTTATCCGCCGGGATTTGACACGAACAGTTTGACAGTCTTTCGGGCTACGCCATCCGAAGTGGAATCTTTAACCGCATCTTCTTCTCGTTCTGAATCCAGTGTTGCTATGGATAGTGGCGGCAGTTTTTCTCCAGACGCTTCCGGCGGCGGTTCATCAGCAGGTTCTCAAGGTTCTCCGGCTACCCCGCTACGTCCGCCAAGTAATCCGATGCGAGGATTTGCTGGAACATTCGGCGTAGCTTATGACACATATACCGCAAACGGCACAAATCCAGTCCACTGCGCTATTCTTGTAGATGGTTTAGGTGCAGGTGGGCATATTTCTATGCAGGGTAATAGCGCATCAACTCAACAACCTTTTGGTCCGCTGCCACAATATAAACGCGAGGTGAATAATTTTATTTCACAAATGCAACATTGGGGGTGGAACAATTCATTTCTAAAAGTGGACGACCAATTGAATATTAACGACCTCCGAGGCAGTGGAACGCCGTTTAACAATGCCAATATCGGAGTGCTTTTTACTCATGGCTGTTATGGCACAACCCTTGACTACACCGCGAATGGCTGCAAGCAAATGTATTTTCCAATAACTTCGGGTGGCGGCGCACAGTATTTGCGATTGTCAGAAATGAATTTGGGCGGTTCGGGGACAAATGGTTTGAAATGGATGGCCTTGAATTCTTGCCGCAGCCTTTATCAGGCGAACTGGAACAGCATGAAAAACGCAGGAATAAAGCCCTACAATGGCAATCTGCATCTGCTGATGGGTGAAAATACCGATGGCTACACCAGTTCGAGTTTCGGATGGTATTGGGCCAAATACATTAATTTTGGAACTGGAACAAATGCAGCCTCCTTCAGTCCATTAGCTATTCGCACAGCATGGTATCAGGCGGCCTACGATGCCTACCATAATGTTCCATTTGCAGGTGGCACGACCATAAATTATGCGGTTGCGGGTGACAATGCTTGTCACGACGACACGCTACAAACAAATTCAGCACCGGGTGGAAGCTGGTTTTATGAAACAAAACAGGTTTATCCGTTGCTGCAATGAAAAAGGTTTTTGTTATTCTCATTCAAACTCTTTGCCTCACGGCGGGCTTTTCTCAAAGCCCGCCGTGGAAGGCAAATGGCGAGGCAATTTCAGCGCGACCTGACCTGATTGTGCATTGGCAGGATTCGACAAAATTTCCGCGCAAGGTTTGGAGCTATCAGCTTCTGCCAAACAATTTTTCAGCGGAAACGATCTCCAACGTGATGGCATTGTGTTCTTTTAATGAAAAAGCTATTGCAGTGCATCACGCGGACGGAATTGATTTTCAAAGCCCAGATGATGCCCGAAAATTGTCCATTTCATTCTCTTCTGGCAACATTCATTATGAAACTCCTGAACCCCGCTACAGTCCGACAAATTTAGCCGCTAACGTCCCCACAGTGAATGAACTGCCTCCCATAGCAACGAATGTTTTGCGCAAACTTCACATTGGATTTTCTGACATTACTGGCTGGGCTAGCACAAATGGCATTGATTATTCGGAACCCGTCCTGACAATGTATTATGTCGGAGATTTGACGATTACAAACATTGCCTATCGGTCAGTTTTGTTCAGACGTGTGGTAGATGGAATGCCAATCGTGGGTGAGTTCTATGGGTTCAATGTGGGGGAACATGGCAGAATTACGAGGCTTTCAATTGCTTGGCCAAACCTACAGCGCAGCAAGTCGCATTCAGTGATTTCGCAAAAAGAAGTTATAAATCTCTTGCGCAAAGGTGACGCGATCCGTGGCCCCGCTCCGCAGGACGTGGGTGACATTGACTGGTCGAGCATCAAGAGCCTGACCATAAAAAAAGCCGTGCCGAGTTATCAGATGGACGGTGATCGGCTTTATCCATTTCTACGTCTCGACGTGCTTGTGGATACCGGAAGCGTCACCGTTGAAATCGGAATGGACTGTCCGCTTATTGACGAAGCGGAATAAAAAGCGGCCTCCGTTTCCGAAGGCCGCTTTGCGTTTTCAAATTTGATTTTACGGATGCGGTGTGGCGGGCGGCGGAGTCGGGGTTGTTCCGCGTTGCGCGTCGCGTTCAATGTGGGCGGCGGTCAGCCATGCGGCCATTTTTGCGGGCTGGCTGGCGTATTTGTTGTGCATGATGGCGTCCAACGTGGTCGCAGCTTTCATTCCCTGCGCGATGAGCGTGCCAATCGTCGCCGTATTTCCCACTCCGGCTTCGCGTTTGGTTTCGCGTTGCGTGGTGTCCGTGCCGTAGGCGGCGCGGTCGGCTTGCAGGGCGGCCACAAAGTTCGCGGGCATTTCGTGCGCGACGAATTGGGCGACGAGCGCGGGTTGCGCGGTGAGCTGCTGTATGAATTTGTCGGCGGTGGTCAGCAATGCGTTCGGATTGAATTGCGCGGGCGGACGGAAGCTGTCGGCAAAGCCGGGCGTGGTCTGGTCAATCGCGGCGGCGGTGCGCGTGATGTTCTGGATGTCGAGCCGGATGGCATCAAGCAGGACTTCCTTGCTGGTGTCGCGTCCGGGTTTCTGCCCGGCCTTGGCCGTGCCCAGGCCGTTGACGACGGTGGTGACGGTGGCGAGGTTTGTGGCGGCGGTGCTGGCGGGCGCAAAATCGGCGGAGTTATCCGTGCCGAAAGTTTGCACGCGAACGAACATGTCATAACGTCGAGTCTCACGATTATTCATAATTGTTTTCCTTTCCGTTGGGGGGTTCGCGGAAAAATTTGCAAAATTCAAAATCGGAGTCAAGCGGGTAAAAGCATGAAAAAACGGACTGAATCCGCAACTTGCTCATTTTCAGGTAGTTTCACACCAAACTCCAAGCATCTGACACGCACTTTTGGGCGATTGACACCAACTTTTCGGCGGCTGACACGAGCTTTTCCACGCCTTACACGGACTTTTGGGCGGCTCGCACAAGCTTCTTGGCAGATGACACGAACTTTTCAGGAGGACGCACGGACTTCTCGACGGCTGACGCGAAGTTTTAATCGCCTTGCAGAAACTTTTCGAGAGGACGCATTAACTTTTAACAATCTTCCACTTCTTTACGAATCGTGTCCCGAAATTTTTCCATACCCTGATCAAACGCGGCGGAAATCGGCAGGAGCGAAACTTTTTTGATCTTCTTTTTGAACTCCTTCAGATTTTTCTCGGCGACGGCTTCGTCCATTTTGTTGGCGACGACGAGGCGCGGTTTTTCGAGCAGCGCTGGATCGTAAAGTTCCAGTTCGCTCAACAATTGTTTGTAATCGTCCCACGGCTTGCGGTTGTCCGTGCCGGCCATGTCGAGCAGCAGCACGAGGA
>Ga0207933_1000446_pt1 | contig 40452 bp, 47 predicted proteins | sample NGESurdeep092012_4_FD_184488 | JGI IMG/M metagenome (GOLD analysis project Ga0207933, IMG submission 184488) | Arctic peat soil microbial communities from Barrow, Alaska - NGEE Surface sample F53-3 deep-092012 (SPAdes) | ecosystem: Environmental > Terrestrial > Soil > Wetlands > Peat ... | reverse complement strand
TGCTGGCGCCTTACGCCAAGGGCGGCAAGATCGGCCTGTTCGGCGGCGCCGGCGTCGGCAAGACCGTGCTCATTCAGGAACTGATCAACAACGTGGCGAAGGCGCACGGCGGTTATTCGGTGTTCGCCGGCGTCGGCGAGCGTACCCGCGAAGGCAACGACCTTTATCACGAGTTCATCGAATCCGGCGTCAACAAGGACCCGCATTCCGGCTCGACCGAAGGCTCCAAGTGCGCGCTGGTGTTCGGCCAGATGAACGAGCCGCCGGGCGCCCGCGCCCGCGTCGGCCTCACCGGCCTGACGCTGTCGGAATATTTCCGCGACCAGGGCCAGGACGTGCTGTTCTTCGTCGACAACATCTTCCGCTTCACGCAAGCCGGCTCCGAAGTGTCGGCGCTGCTCGGCCGTATTCCTTCAGCCGTGGGCTATCAGCCGACGCTCGCCACCGACATGGGCGCGCTGCAGGAACGCATCACCACCACCACCAAGGGTTCGATCACTTCGGTGCAGGCGATTTACGTGCCGGCCGACGACTTGACCGACCCGGCCCCGGCGACCTCGTTCGCGCATCTGGATGCGACCACCGTGCTGTCGCGCGACATCGCCGCCAAGGGCATCTATCCGGCGGTCGATCCGCTCGACTCGACCTCGCGCATGCTGTCGCCGCTGATCGTCGGCGAGGAGCACTACCAGGTCGCGCGTCAGGTGCAGCAGGTGTTGCAGCGCTACAAGGCGTTGCAGGACATCATCGCCATTCTCGGCATGGATGAATTGTCGGAAGAAGATAAGTTGGCCGTGTCGCGCGCGCGTAAGATCGAGCGCTTCCTGTCGCAGCCGTTCTTCGTCGCCGAAGTGTTCACCGGCGCGCCCGGCAAGCTGGTTGACCTCGCCGACACCATCAAGGGCTTCAAGGGCTTGGTCGAAGGCAAATATGATCACCTGCCTGAAGCCGCCTTCTACATGGTCGGCAACATCGACGAAGCCATCGAGAAGGGCAAGAAGCTCGCGGCGGAAGCGGCGTAACGGCAAGCAACGAGCGGGCAGCAAGTTATGGCCACACTTCACTTCGAACTGGTCTCGCCGGAAAAGCTTCTGTTTTCGGGCGATGTCGAGCAGGTCGACGTTCCCGGCGCGGAAGGCGACTTCGGTGTGCTGGCCAGCCATGCGCCGATGGTCACGACCTTGCGGCCGGGCATGCTCACCGTGCACGCAGGCGGCAATAAAGAGACGATTGTTGTGCTCGGCGGTTTCGCTGAAGTCTCGGCCGCGGGCCTCACCGTGCTCGCCGACATGGCGGAAGCGGCCGAGGATATCGATCGCGCGGTCATCACCACCAAGATCGGCGAACTGGAAGAGCGCATCGAGAAAATGGAGCCGGGCAACGCGCTCGACAAGCTGATCACGCGCCTCGATCACTTCAAGCAGGTCGACCGGCATCTGACCGGCACGGCGATGCACTAGAGCCTTTCCGGCTTTGATGGAATCAAAGCCGAGGCTCTAGCTTTTACTTTATCGCGTTTTCTTCACGCGAACCGGTACCCACTTCGCTCGAAAACGCTCTAGCCGGCGTTAAGCCGCGAACTTCGCGAACGCCGCCACCACCTGCTCATAAGTCCGCCGCTTGAACGGCACCACCAAATCCGGCAGCGATTTCAGTTCGACCCAGCGCCAGTCGATGAATTCCGGCTTGTGGTGGCCGCCGCCCGGCTCGGCAATATTGATCTCGCTGTCTTCGCCGGTGAAGCGCAATGCGTACCATTTCTGCTTCTGCCCGCGATATTTGCCGCCCCAGGCTTCGCCCACGATCTCGCGCGGGATGTCGTAAGCAAGCCACTCCTCGACTTCGCCGAGTTTCTCGACCGACGTGATACTGGTCTCCTCGTATAGCTCGCGCAGCGCGGCTTTGTACGGATCCTCGTCTTCGTCGATGCCGCCTTGCGGCATCTGCCAGACATGGGTGGCGTCGATGTGTTCGGGGCCGCTGGAGCGGCGACCAACAAAAATCAGTCCGGCGCGGTTGAACACCATCATGCCGGCGCAGGGGCGGTAGGGGAGGCTTTCGTAGAGGGGCATTGTCAATCCATTGTGACCCGCAATAGGCGGATCATGACACCACGATCTTGTCGTTAGGATGACTTAGGAAGATTTGGTCTTCAGCGCCACCATCGTGATCGGCACCAGCACGAAACCGCGCGCCTCGACCTTTTTCGCCCAGGCGGCGATGCGCTCGACCGGAGCTGGCTGGGCGTTGGCGTAACCGACTGCGACGCCGTTCTCGCGCGCCGAAATTTCCAGCCGCGCCAGCGCGCGGTCGATCTCGATCGGCGTCGGCACCGCGTCGAGCACGATATCGGTCTTGGCAAAAGGCAGGTTGTGCCCGCCGGCGACCTGGGCGGCGACGCTGCGGGTGCTGCCGCCGCCATCGACGAAAATCAGCCCGCGCTTGGCGATTTCGCCCAGCACCGGCGTGAGCGCCTGTTCGCTGGCGGTGAAGCGCGCACCCATGAAACTTTCGATACCGACATAACCCTGGAAGCGGCTCATCAGCCAATGCAGGCGATCGACATTCTGTTCGCCGGTGAGCGAGGTGAGCAAAGTCTGCGGGCCGGGGTCGTTGTCGGGATAATCGAACGGCTCCATCGGCGCCTGCAACAGCACTTCGTGGTTTTCGGCGCGCGCGTGCTCGGCCAGTTTTTCGACGTCGGTCGAGTAGGGCGCGAGCGCGAAGGTGACCGGCGCCGGCAGCATGGAAAAGGCGTCAGCGGTGCCGGAGGCGCTGATGCCGAGCGCGCCGATGACGATGGCGATGCGCGGCAGTTCTTTCTGCGCCGCCGGGATGGCGCGCGCATGTGCGTAGATCGTGAGCGCGCGGGCGCCATTGGTGCCAACTTTCGGGATGGGGCCGTGGCGGCTGTTCTCCAGCAATTTGTGATCGAGCGCCGCAAGGGAAGCGAGTTTCGTGGCCGGATTGGCCGCCGGCATCGCGCTAAATTTGCCTTGCGCATTATCGCTCGATTTACCCGCCGGCGCTTCGTTTTCCAACGCGCCGGATTTGCCGGGAATGATGACGTCTTTGCTCTTGCCGCTCGAGCCGTCGATGATGGTGATGGTCTGCGAACCGGGCGGCGCCGCCGCGGCCTTTTCGGGCGGCGCTTTCATCGCGATGCCGTCGTGGCGCGAATGTTCGACGCCGTCGCCCTTCGGCATGTCTTTGGCGCCGGCCACGGGTGCGAACCCGGTTGCCACCACGGCCACGGGCTCGCCGCCGAGCGGATCGTTGACCAGCGCTGCCCAGCCGACGGCGACCAGCCCGCACAGGCCGAGCAGGCCGGCCACAACCTGCGGCGCGGCGAATGGCAGCTTGCGCGATTTCGTCTTTTTGGCCTGGCCGAGCGGGGCGCTCAGATCATCCGTTTCCACGGGTGCTTCCCTCGCGAATCATCGCCGGACTCTAGCACGCAGGGATTCCTGACTTCGTTAAGGGCCCGCAAACGAAAGGGGCGGCCATAAAGGCCGCCCCAAAAGCTATCTAAACCGGTTCCCGCTCAGTTCGGAACCGGCGCCTTGTCGCCGCCACTCGGCGGGAAGGCCGAGTTTTTAACGGTGCCACGCAGCAGGTCTTGCGCCATTTGCAGCGCCTTGTCGTTCTTCTCGTCCGGCGGAATGTAGGCCTGCGAGCCGGTCTGCTCCTTGCCCGGATCGCCGGTCAGATGACCGCGCAGCGAGGCCTCGCCCTTGGTCGAGGTGTCGGTCTTGGCCTTGATGTCGTCCGGCAGGTCCTGCAGCACCTCGATGTCCGGGGTGATGCCCTTGGCCTGGATCGAGCGGCCCGACGGCGTGTAGTAGCGCGCCGTGGTCAGCCGCAACGCGCCATTGCCGTTGCCGAGCGGGAAGATGGTCTGCACCGAGCCTTTGCCGAAGGAGCGCGTGCCGATGACGGTGACGCGTTTGTGGTCTTGCAGCGCGCCGGCGACGATTTCGGAGGCCGAAGCCGAGCCGCCGTTGATCAGCACGATCACCGGCTTGCCTTTGGTGAGATCGCCCGGACGCGCGTTATAGCGCTGGGTGTCCTCGGCGTTGCGGCTGCGGGTCGAGACGATCTCGCCTTTTTGCAGGAACGCGTCCGACACCGAGATCGCCTGATCGAGCAGACCGCCCGGGTTGTTGCGCAGGTCGAGGATGTAGCCCTTGAGCTTGTCGTTGGAGATCTTGGCGCCGATATCGGTGATCGCCTTCTTCAAGCCTTCGGTAGTCTGCTCGTTGAACTGCGTCATGCGGATATAGCCGACGTCGTCGCCATCGACCTTCGAGCGCACGGCGCGCACGTGGATGACGTCGCGGGTGAGCGTCAGTTCGAGCGGCTTGTCGGCGCCCTTGCGCTGGATGGTAAGCTTGATCTTGGTGTTGACCGGCCCGCGCATTTTCTCGACGGCCTGGTTGAGGGTGAGGCCCTGCACCTGGTCTTCGTCGAGCTTGGTGATGAGATCGTTGGCGAGCACGCCGGCCTTGGCGGCAGGGGTGTCGTCGATCGGCGTCACCACCTTGATGAGGCCGTCTTCCATGGTGACCTCGATGCCGAGGCCGCCGAATTCGCCGCGCGTTTGCACCTGCATGTCGCGGAAGCTTTTCGGGTCCATGTAGCTCGAATGCGGGTCGAGCCCGGTGAGCATGCCGTTGATGGCGGTTTCGATCAGTTTCTGGTCGTCCGGTTTTTCGACGTAGTCTGCGCGCACGCGCTCGAACACGTCGCCGAACAGATTGAGCTGCCGGTAGGTGTCGGCTGCGGCCGCTTTGGCGCTGGAGCCGAGGAAAATCGTGTGCGGCTGAACCGCGATCAGCGTCAAGGCGGCGCCTGCCGCGGCGCCGAGAAGAATCAGTGAGGTCTTGCGCATCATCCGCGAACCTTTTCGCCTTCGCCAGCCGCCCACCATGGGCCTGGATCTACGGGTGTCCCGTCTTTTCGAAACTCGATGTAAAGCACCGGCTGGCTCGATCCTGTCGCTAGAATTGCGGCAATTTGGGAGCCGTTCCCCATCAAAGCGACAGGTTCTCCGGCCAGCACGAACTGTCCGAGATCAACTGATATCCGATCCATCCCAGCGAGCAAGACATGATATCCGCCGCCGACATTAAGGATCAAGAGTTGTCCGTAGGACCGGAAGGGCCCGGCGTAAACCACCCAGCCGTCGGCCGGCGCGGTCACCTGGGCGCCGGCGCGGGTGGCGATGGAAAGGCCCTTTTCCGCTCCCCCGTTACCATCGGGCGCGCCGAAAGCCTTCAGTTTGACGCCATTAACGGGAATTGGAACTTGCGCGCGCAGCGACGCGAAGGCGACCGCCGGCGAAAGCCTGCCCGGGTCGCGGTAGGCCGACAGCGCCGGGCGCTGGTCTGAGCGGGCAGCCTCGCGGGTTTCGCGGGTTTTCGGGTCGAGATTTTGCTCCAGTCTGCCGATCAAATCTTTGAGATTGTCCACCTGTTGCGCCAGTTCGCCGGCTTTCGTGCGTTCGGCGGCGAGCGCCTTTTCGCGTTCGGTCTGCTGTTTCTGGCGCTCTTCGATCAGCGCGGCCATGCGCGTGCGCTCCTGTTCGAGCGCGCCGATTTCGGTGCGCAGGGTGTCGCGCTCCCCGGAAATAGTTTTGCGCACATTGGCGAGGTCGCCGAGGTCGCGCGCGAGCGCGTCGACCTTTTCGCGCATTTCCGGCAGCACGGCGCCGAGCACCATCGCGGTGCGCACGGCCTGCAATGCGTCTTCCGACGAGGCGATCAGCGCCGGCGGCGGGCGGCGGCCGATGCGTTGAAGCGCGGCCAGCACTTCACCGATGACGGCGCGGCGGCCGTCGAGCGATTTGCGAATATTGTCTTCATTCTGGTTGAGCGGCTTGAGGCGTTCTTGCGTCGCCGCGACCTTGCCCTCGACGGTGCGCAGCCGGGTGGCGGTGTCGACCAAATCCTGCGCCAGCTTGCGGCGGTCGGCGCCGATCTGTTCGATATCCCGTTTGAGCGCGGCCTCGGCCTCGGCTGATTTTTTCTGGCGTTCGCGCGCGCTTTTAAGTTCCTCGTCGCGCGGCTTGAGGGAATCGAGGATTTGAGTTTTGTCGGACGTGGCGGGCTTGTTTTGCGCGAGCGCGGGGGCAGTGAGCGGCCACGGCAAGACGAGCGCCGCGATCAAGGCGGCGTGCGAATTGAAAGCGCTGATTCGGCGGATCATCGCGGTCAGGTTACGCCGGCGGGGGAGGGCGGCAAGTTCATTCTGTGGGCATTTTGCGGGGTGATTGAGACCAAATGTGGGAGGGATAAGAAAGCCAATGCTCCGCTGATTGACCTTCACCCCCGGTGATACGGATGTCCGGTGAGGATGGTGGTGGCGCGGTAAAGCTGTTCGAGCAGCATCACGCGCACCAATTGATGCGGCCAGGTGACGGCGCCGAAGGAGAGCCGCAACGTCGCCTTGTCGCGCAGGCTGGCGGCCAGGCCATCGGCGCCGCCGATGATAAAGACGATTGCCGCGCGGTTGTTTTCGCGCCAGGCGGAGAGTTGCGTGGCCAGCGCGGCGCTGTCGAGCGCATCGCCTTTGACATCGAGCAGGATCACCGCCGCGCCTTGCGGGATGACATTGGCGAGCGCGATCGATTCTTCCAGCATGCGCTTCATCGCCTCGTCGGCGCGGCTTTCGCGGATCTCGATGATCTCTACGGCTTTTAGGCCGAGCGCGCGGCCGGTCTGGGTCGCGCGCTTGGCATAACGCTCGCAGAGTTCGGTCTCGGGGCCTTTTTTCAGGCGGCCGATGGCGGCGACGATGATGCGCATTATGGACAGATTAGCATATAGCTCGCCTCATGCTGAGGAGCGTTGCGTAGCAACGCGTCTCGAAGCCTTCACGCGCTCCACATTTTTTCGATGGCGTAGAAGGCGCGCACTTCCGGGCGGAAGATGTGCAGGATGACGCCGCCGGTGTCGATCAACACCCAATCGCCTTGGCGCAAACCCTCGACGCCGACGCCGGTAATGCCGATCATCTTGAGGTCGCGCACGACGCGGTCGGCGATGGAGGCGACGTGCACGTTCGAGCGCCCGGTGGTCACCACCATGGTTTCGCCGATGGAGGACTTGTCGGACAGATCGATGGTGACGACGTCCTCGGCCTTCATTTCGTTCAGGCTGGCGAGGATGCTGGTGAGCGCCTTGTTTTCGGCCGCCGGTTTAGCAGCGGCCGGCACATGAACCTGTTTGGTGCCTGGCGTTTTCGGCGCCGGTTTTTTGGCGCCGCTTTTCTTTTTGTTCGCCTTCTGCGCGCCTTTCTTTATGCCAGCGCCTTTGGTGCCGGGTTTGCTGCGCGTGGTTTTCTTTTTGGCCAGGTAACGATCCTTTCGATGCTTGATCCGATTGTCCAACGCGCGGTTGCGCGTCCGGTTTCTGAAACGATAGCTATTTCGTCCGTTTGCGGGAAGCTTTGCGGGACTTGGCGCGCTTTCGTGTCGATTTTTTTGCAGCTTTTTTGACGGTCTTTTTGACGGATTTCTTTTTCGCGATCTTATTTGCCGGCTTCGCCTCGGCCAGCACCGGCTTGCCGCGCAGCGCGCGTAACGCGGTCGAAGACAAAGACGACTTCAGCCCATGCAGAAAGGTCCAGGCCGGCGCGCGCCGCGCGGGTAGGGAGGCGGCCGCGCTTTCCGGAATACGGAAGCGCGCCAGCGCCTGGCCGGCGGTGCTATTGGAGGCATAGAGGCTCGGGCCCGGGCGGTCGACCACCACCATCGGGATTGTTTCGGCGATGCCGCGCCATTTCTGCCAGCGGTGGAAGTGGCGCAGATTGTCGGCGCCCATGATCCAGACGAAGTGCACGCGCGGGCAGCGCGCCAAAAGCCATTCGATGGTGTCGAAGGAATAGCGCGTGTTGATGACGGCCTCGAGGCCGGTGACGTCGATGCGCGGGTGATGCGTGAGCGCGCGCGCGGCGGCGATGCGTTCGCCAAGCGGGGCGAGGCCTTGGGTATTTTTCAGCGGGTTGCCGGGCGTGACCAGCCACCAGACGCGGTCGAGTTGCAGGCGTTTCATCGCCAGCAGGCAGGCGTCGAGATGGGCGCGGTGCGGCGGATCGAAGGTGCCGCCGAACAGGCCGATGCGCATGCCGGGCGCATGCGGGGGGATGATCCGCTCGTTTTGTGCCAGCTTGCCGCGGCCAAATTTTTGTGAATTCACGGCCGGGTCTGACCGCTTCCGCGAATGCGGTATTTGAACGTGGTGAGCTGGTCGACGCCGACCGGCCCGCGGGCATGCAGCCGCCCGGTGGCGATGCCGATCTCGGCACCGAAGCCGAACTCGCCGCCATCGGCGAATTGCGTCGAGGCGTTGTGCAGGACGATGGCTGAGTCCACTTGCGCCAGGAATTTTTCGGCGGTCGCCTGGTCGGCGGTGACGATGGCGTCGGTGTGGTGCGAGCCATAACGTTCGATGTGCGCGATCGCATCATCGACGCCGTCGACCACGCCGGCGGCGATGACGGCGTCGAGATATTCGGTTCGCCAGTCTTCTTCGCTGACCGCCTTGACGCGTTTATCGGCGGCCTGCACGGCCTTGTCGCCGCGGATTTCGCAACCGGCATCGATCAGCATTTCGATGAGCGGCTTGAGATGCGTGGACGCGACCGCGCGATCCACCAGCAAAGTCTCGGCCGCGCCGCAGACGCCGGTGCGCCGCATTTTTGCGTTGAGTACGATGTGTTCGGCCATGGCGAGATCGGCCGCCTTGTCGACATAGACGTGGCAGACGCCTTCCAGATGCGCGAACACCGGCACGCGCGCTTCCGCCTGCACGCGCGCGACCAGGCTCTTGCCGCCGCGTGGAACGATGACGTCGATATTGCTGTCGAGGCCGGTGAGCATGTGGCCTACGGCGGCGCGGTCGCGGGTCGGGATCAACTGGATGGCGGCTTCCGGCAGCCCGGCTTCGCGCAGGCCCTGCGCCAAGGCGGCGTGCACGGCGCGGCTCGAATGCGTCGAATCGGAGCCGCCGCGCAAAATGGCGGCATTGCCGGATTTGAGACAGAGCGCGCCGGCGTCGGCGGTGACGTTGGGGCGGCTTTCGTAAATGATGCCGATGACGCCAAGCGGCACGCGCACGCGTTCGATTTTCATGCCGTTGGGGCGGGTCCAGCTTTCGGTGACGCGGCCGACCGGGTCTTCCAATGCGCGCACGGTCTCGATGCCGGCGGCGATGGCCTCGATTTTGGTGTCATCGAGCCTGAGGCGGTCGAGAAAGGCGCCGGCCATGCCGGAGGCCTTGGCCTCGGCGAGATCCTCAGCATTGGCGGCCAGAATGCGGGCTTTAGCGGCGCGGATAGCCTTGGCCATGCCGTCGAGCGCCTGGTTTTTCTGCGCGGCGGGGGCGAGTGCCAGCACGCGCGCGGCCACGCGCGCCTGGCGGCCGATCGCCGCCATGCTGCCGGCCAGATCGCCGGTTCCCTCGATGCTCTTTAACGGCGCCGTCATTGTCGCAAAACCCGGCAAAACACCCCAAAGCTAGGGTGGCTTTCCTACCACGTCGAGCCGGGCCGGGCGAGGTGGCCTCGCCGTGACACATAGGAGGCCTGCGTTGGGGATAGCGTGGATAACCGGCGGCCATTTGCAACCGGTAACAGGGTCTACACATTGATACCGCAGGGTGAGGGGTCGAACGCGCATAATCAATTCCGGTGGAAACCGGAGTTGTGGCGCTTGGAGGTACCATGGCGTATAGCTCAAGCCGGTTGCCGGCCCGCTTCCCGGTCGGAACCAAATTCGTGATCGAAGGACGGCCCGGCGGCGAAGGAAAGCTGCGGGTTTTCAGCCGCTTCATCGAATTCCCCGACGGCACCAAGCTGCAACTGCCGAAGCGGCCCAGCCTGCCGAAGATGACGCAAAAGCTGCATCAATCGGCGCCGGCCGGCCGCCGCGCCCGCATCAAGCGCGCCCGCGCCCATTGACTGGCTAGGCCTCGCCGGCGGGCGCCATGCCTCCCGGCAAAAAAGTACCCGAAGGCCCAATCCTAAGGCCCAACCTAAGGCCCAAGCGCACGGCGATGCTGCGCCCAAAAGCGGAAACCCCAGCCCGGGGGAGGGCTGGGGTTAACGGGCGATCGGTCAATCGCCTTCAAGCTTTGCCTTTTGGGATACGCGTGTCGCGTCTGTCGCCGCGTCAGAAGAAGATAGTAACGTCTGTCGTCGTCCTCGTTCTCGGCAGGATAACGCGGCGGGGGCAATCCGGTTCCGCAGCGCTAATCGCTGCCCATCACCAGATCGTCGCGGTGGATCATCTCGGTGCGGCCGTCGAAGCCCAGGATCATCTTCACGTCGGATGACGACAGGCGCTTGATCTTGTCGGCGTCGTCGGCGTCATAGGCGATCAGCCCGCGCCCGATCTCGGCGCCGTCGGGATCGCGCACCACCACGGCGTCGCCGCGCCCGAACGTGCCTTCGACCTTGACCACGCCGGCCGGCAGCAGGCTCTTGCCCAGCCGCAGCGCCTGCACCGCGCCGGCGTCGATATGCAGCGCGCCGCGCGGCACCAGCGAGCCGGCGATCCATTTCTTGCGCGCGGTGACGGGATTGGCCGGCGTCAGGAACCAGGTGCAGCGCGCGCCGTCGATAATCGCGCGCAGCGGGTTCATCACGCGGCCTGAGGCGATCACCATATGCGTGCCGGCGGCGGTGGCGATCTTGCCGGCCTCGATCTTGGTCACCATGCCGCCGCGCGACAATTCGGAGCCGGACGCGCCCGCCATGTCCTCGATCTCGCGCGTGATGCGCGGCACCACGGCGATATGATTGGCCCCGTTGCCGGCGGCAGGCGGCTTGTCATAGAGCCCGTCAATGTCCGACAGCAGCACAAGCAAATCGGCGCTGGTCATGGTGGCGACGCGCGCGGCCAGCCGGTCGTTGTCACCATAGCGAATTTCGCTGGTGGCGACGGTGTCGTTCTCGTTGATGACCGGCACCGAGCGCCATTCGAGCAGCTTGTCGATGGTCTCGCGCGCATTGAGATAACGGCGGCGCTCTTCGGTATCGCCGAGCGTGAGCAGCACCTGGCCGGCGGCGATGTTGTGCGCGCTCAAGGATTCCGACCACGAGCGCGCCAGTTCGATCTGACCGACGGCGGCGGCGGCCTGCGCTTCTTCGAGCCGCAGCGGGCCTGCGGGCAGCTTGAGCGAGGCGCGCGCCAGCGCGATGGCGCCGGACGACACCACCAGCAGGTCGCGCTTCTCGCCATGCAGCGCCGCGATATCGGCGGCGAGCGAGGCGAGCCAGTCGCGCTTGAGCGCACCCGCGGCGGAATCCACCAGCAGGGACGAGCCGACCTTCACGACGATGCGGCGGAAATCTTTCAGAGCGGGTGTTTGGGGCATGGGTTCGGCAAAAGTGTTAATCGCGAGCGGGGTTTAGCACGACACCCACAAGGCGTCATGGGAAGTTTGCATCACGAATTAGGAGCAATTCGAATCTGTCCTTAGGGCTTCGGCGCTAGGATGCTTTTATCCAAGTGTCCACCTGCTACAAAATAGTGTTTAATCAGATAAGAACGAAAACTCTCATACATCCAGTGCTTCACAATCTTTTCGTCGATCCCAATCTCGTGGAGCAGCAATGCGTGATACAATGCAGAGAGAGCAGAGCTTTTGTTTTCCAGGTCTTGAATAAAATCGTTGTAGGGGAAACCATGACGCTCGCCGCCGAAATGTGAAATGTCATTTCGCCGCTGCGCACACGCTTCCGCAAACGCTCTTAGTCGCTCGGGCTCTATGCCCAGAGGCACAGCATTGAATGTTTCGAATATTCTTTGACCCAACGGCGTCTCGCCGACATTTCCTAGCTTCTTAGAGAGCCACTTCCTATCTTTCGGGGCCTGTATTTGGGCGATAATTCTTTCGATCTTCCTTGTTAATGCTTCCGAAGCTTGGGCAAGATGTTTCTTGCGATGGAATGCTTCAATTCCCCAAATCAAATTTACAAACCGATGCTCCGCATATAGCTTTATTCTCCGCCTCGTGCCGAGATATAAATAAAATCCAGGACCAAATGTCTCGCGCTTTTCTTTCCATCTAGACCATATAGACCCAAACTGATCGCGGAGTTGAATGAAGTTGGTACAACATTCGTGATATTTAGGCGCTATAGCTTCATTTCTGGTTCTGAGTTTCAAGAAATATAATCGATACCGAGCTTTTTTATTGCTTGAAACCCATGGCCAATCAAGCGGGTAATCCGAATCTGTGAGCAAGATGAATAAGTCTTCTAAAAGAAGGTACTGCGATTTAATGTAGTCCAGTGTTGAGGGAGCGTTAAACTGAAGCGCTATTGACGCCGTTTCTTTAATCGTGAACTCGTCACCAAATAGTCTGGCAGACGCTTTTCCGCTGATGTCAAAAGCAAGAGACATTTTCACATTATCGCATCGATATGTCGATTCCTTCGGCCATTTGTAATTGGCCGAAATCATCCGCTTTGATCGTACGACCTTGATGGCACCAAGCCGAAGCCATTCTTCAAAACCGTCCAGCGGAATTTCCAGTTTTCTAAATCGCGGCGGATTTTTGAAATCTGGAACTGTTCGATCGGCTATGAGGCAATCAACGGCGATGTACCTCTCGTAAGACATGCCGCTTGTCGTAAATTGCCCGCCACCTCCTATAAGGTTAGAGAGTAGCACATGCTTATTCGAGCCTTTAAGTATTCCAAGGATCGTTTTGTCATCTGGCAATTCCGCTTGCATCATCGCTGACATTGGGCCGTGCTTGTTTGGCAGGTACCCATCTAGCTCAAGCGATATTCTGCCGTCGTTTTCAATCTTTAAAAGTCCGACGACGCTCGAATCCGGGGCGAATTGCCGATCAGGTATCGGCTCGTCACCCCACCAAAAAAGTCCTCGTTCTTCTAGAATAGTCATGAATTGGCGTCGCAATCATTTCTCAAGAAGAGGCGGCCGGGACAAACCAGGCTATAACGATATCTCATCGACTGTGCTTTTTCTTCCTCGCCGCCTTCTCCGGCGCGATTTCCACCGCCCCATCCGGAAAGTGCGCGGCGATTTCGAGCGTGCCGCCGAGCGCTTCAACGTAGCGGCGCAAATTGCTGACATACATGTCGCCGCGCCGCTCCAGCTTGGCGACCGCCGGTTGGCCGACCGCGAGTTTGTCGGCCAATTCCTGCTGCGAGACGGTGCGCGCCTTACGCAATTCATGCAGCGTCAAGGCCGTGTCCAGCGCCGCCGTCTTGTCGGCGATACGCGCCTTGCGCGCAGCCGGCAGACGCTTGGTCAGTTCATTGAAAGACCGGTGTCCGCTCATGGTATCAAACCTTCGCGCCTGAGTTCGCCGAGATGGATGTCGTAGAGCTGATCAGCGCGCGCGATCATGCGCTCATAGAAACGCTTGTCGCCGGCTTTGTTGCCGCCCAGCAGCAGGATGGCGCTGCGGCGGGGATCAAAGGCGTAGATGATGCGCAAGGGATCGCCTCCGCTCTGCACGCGCAATTCGCGCATGTGGCCGTGCCGCGATCCGACAAGCGCCGATGAATAAGGGAACGGCAGTTGCGGTCCTCTTTGCTCAAGCACTCCGACAACAGCGGCGACGTCGTCCTGCGCATTCGCGCCGAGCGTTTTCCACCACACGCTGAATTCGTCGGTGTACTCGACCGGCCACGGCATAAGATATTCCATCGATGGAATAATAACAAGCGCTTGAAATGTCAGGTTTCTATAGTTTTGTTCCTGCTATGTTCAATATCCCGGGTGGCTGTTTGTGCAAACGAAAGGCGGCAGGCAGCGTCGATTTGGGTAATGAGGGTAACGCTGGGAGTGGCCTCATCGCATGCGGGCCGGCGCCGGAAAGGTATAGACCTTTCGATTTTTCAGCGTGGAATCCAGCTATTTAACACCGGCCTCCGTGGCCTTATATTCCCGGCTCGGTATCTGAAATGGTGTGAGCCCGGGCCACGGAATGTCCTTTGTCGTCTATCTCTTTGTCCTGCTGATCACCGCCGGCAGCGTTGCCTTCGGGCTTGACTGGGCATCGGCGCCGATGTCGCCGATGCCGGCGAGCCGCTACGAACTGCACGCCGCCAAAGCGCCGGAGCCGGCCAAAAAGCCGGAGCCGGTGGTGGCCGAGAGCAAGCCCGCGCCCCAACCGGCCCCCGCTCCCCCTCCAAAGGCGGTCGCCGCGCTGCCGCCGCCGGCCGGGCCGGCACCGCCGCCGATCGTTGCGCTTGAGCCGGTCGTTGCCGCGCCGGCATGCGATGTCGATGCCTGCACGCGCGCCTATCACAGCTTCACGGCCGCGGACTGCACCTACCAGCCGACCGACGGGCCGCGCAGGCTTTGCACCAAAGGCAATCCGCCGGCGGCGCAAACGACGGCGCAGGCGCTATCAACCCCGCCTGCGGCGCGCGCGCAGGCGAGTTGCAATGTCGATGCCTGTAGCGCGGCCTATCGTTCCTTCACGTCCGCCGACTGCACCTATCAGCCGCTCGAAGGCCCGCGCCGGCTGTGCGAGAAATAGCGCCTCCGAAATAGCGCCTGTGCCGGAACTCTGACGGAACGGGCCAAGGCCATCGGCGTTACCCCCCTATCGCTGCGGGAGAGGGATGCGCGGCCCATGAAATTCATCGTCTATGTCGCGATTTTACTGGCAACGGCCGCTGGCCTGGCGCTCGGTCTTGATCTGTTGACCCGGCCGCCGGCCAAGCTTGAGGCCACCGCGCGTCAGCCTTCGGCCGAAGTGCGGCAAATTCCAATCGCGCGCGCGGCCACGCCAGAAAACGGCGACTCCAATAGCAAATTGACGCCGCTATATCCGGCGAGCCCCGGCAAAGATCTCCCGGTGCAGCAAGCGCCGGTGATTGCCGCGAAGCCGCCGGCGGCGGAAACCAGCGGCAGTGCGCCGACCTCTTCAACCGAAGTGAAAGAGAAAGCATCGAGCACCGCGAGTGCGGCGCCTTCAACTGAAGAGAAAGCAGCGGGCACCGCGAGTACGGCGCGCGCCGCGCCGAACAGTTGCAATGCGCAGGCCTGCTCGGCCGCCTATCGCTCGTTCCGCGCTTCCGATTGCACCTATCAGCCTTTCTCTGGCGAACGCAGAATCTGCGATGCAAGTCAGGGTGAGTCGGGACAGGCGACGGCTTCGCGAGCACCCGCCCCTGACGCGCCGGCGCATGCACAAGCGCCATCCGACCGGCATGAACGCGGTGCGCAGGGCCAGAAGAGTCAGGAAGAAAAAGATTTGCAGGAAGCAATCCGCACCGTGCGCGGCCTGCCGGAAAACGTTGAGCGTGACCGCGGCGCTCCTCCGGTAGAGGTGATCGAACCGCCTGATGGCGGAGGTTACGGCGGCGGGCGGCGTTGGATTATTGAGAGAAGGTAAGCGCCACAATCGCACAATCGACGCGCGGTGAGGCCGGAGAGGGGAGGGTCTCGCGGCGCGCTTTCTTACCCTCTCCCCTTGTGAGCGAGGCGGGTGAGGGGTCAGGGCTAGATGGATTGTCCGGACCACCCGGCTCGTGCTTCGCATTCGCTCCGTGCTCTTAACCCTCTCCCACAAGGGGAGAGGGTTAAGAGGAGAACGCCTTGCTCGCGCGCCCTTACCACTGCGCGACGCGCTGCGGTTTGTGTTCGGCTTTATGCTTGGCCGTATGCGCGGCGACTTGCGCCGCTGCCTTGGGGCTAGCCTTGGACTTTTCGCTGGGCTTTTCCTTGACCTTTTCCTTGGCCTTGTCCGAAGAATTAGCTATCGCCTGTTTCTTCTCGGCAGCGGCCGCTACCCGCAGCGGCGCCGGTTCCGGCGTTGGCACCACGGCCGGCCCGTTCCAGGCCAGCAATCCGGCGGCGCGCTGACAGGGCGCGTGGCGCGGGACTTTCACGCCCGGATGGCGCGCGGCGGCATCGCTCCAGTTTTCGACCGGTTTGCCGGTGATGATCTTCACGTAGCCTTGGGTTTCTTCCGGCAGCTTTTTCTTGCGCTTGTCGGCCAGCCAATCGGCGATCTTTTTCGGACCGGCATTATAAGCGGCGGCGGCAAGACCGAGATTGCCGAATTTCTGAAACAGGTCGCGCAGCAGGCGAGCCGAAGCGGGAATCGCCTGCAAGGGATCGAACGGATTATCCAGCCCTACGTCGGCGGCGGTCTCCGGCATGAATTGAGCGATGCCTTGCGCGCCGGCCGAACTGACGATGCCGGGATCGAAGCGACTTTCCTGGAACAGCAGGCGAATGAAGAACGGCGCCGGCAGGCCGTTGCGTTGCGCCGCTTGCGTGAGGGTTTCGCAGACTTCTTTTTCCGAGCGTTCGATCACCGGCTTGGCGATCGGCGGCAATGGAATGCCTGCCGGCTCGCCGTTATTGACGACTTGTCCGGAGGGGACCGGCGGCTCGATGGCGAGATCCAACGAGAGATCGGCAAATTCGTTGTCGACTCGACTGGCAGAAATGTTTTCGGCGGGTTTGGGCGCGGGCCTCGGCGGCTCATCGATGGCGGAGGCTTTGCTCTCGACCGGCGCGGTGCGCGTAAGCACCTTGCGATTGGCCGCCAGCGAACCGGTGAATTCGTCGAGCGATAATCTCGAATCGGTGTTGCCGATCGCGCTCGACCAGGTCGCCAGACACACGCACGCAGGCAGAAAAAGCTGCCGCATTTCCTCGCATCCTCTTCATCAGTGCCGATTAGGACCCCAGAAGGCCGAAGCGCGCTTGTGCGGTGCGAACAAGACGAATTTTGGATGCGTTAACGTCGGAACTGGGGCGCGCGCGCCGCGACTTCGCCGCAGTTCCCTGGGGCGGGAACCCGGGCCGGGACGGGGGCCCGGTTGGCTGGTAGGATTTTGCCGCCGTTCGCGCAAAGCGACGGGCGTACAAAAAACTCGAGGGGATAGACATGCAGGGACGCGGCATAAAATTATTAGCCGGATTGGCGCTGGCGATGGCGCTGCCGATCGCGGCGCAGGCGCAGAATTATCCGGCGCATCCGATCACGCTGATCGTTCCCTATGCGCCCGGCGGCGGCAATGACGTCCTGGCGCGCGGCGTCGCTGAACCGATGGGCCAAATTCTCGGCGAGAATATCGTGATTGAAAATCACGGTGGCGCCGGCGGCTCGATCGGCACGCGACAGGCCGCGAAAGCAACGCCGGACGGCTATACGCTCGGCCTCGGCGGCACCGGCACGCTCGCCATCGACCCGACGCTTTATCCCAATGCCGGCTACGACCCGCGCAAGGACTTCGCACCGGTTGGACTGATTGCGACCAGTCCGCTCATCATTCTTGTCAATCCATCGCTGCCGGTGAAAAACGTGCAGGAGCTGATTGCGCTCGCCAAGAAGCAGCCGGGAAAGATCAATTACGCCTCGGCCGGGCGCGGCAGCGGCATTCATCTCGGCACGGTGCTGTTCGCGGATACCGCCGGCATTGATATCGTGCATGTGCCGTACAAAGGGTCGGGGCCGGCGCTGACCGACTTGATCGGCGGGCATGTGTCGATTTATTTTTCTTCGCTGCCGCCGGCGATCGGACTGGTGAAGGCGGGCAAGGTGCGCGCGCTCGGCGTGACGGGTCTGAAGCGCTCGCCGATTTTCCCGGATGTGCCGACGGTGGCCGAGCAGGGGCTGCCCGGCTTCGAGGCTGTGCTGCATTACGGCATCGTGGCGCCGGCCGGCACACCCAAGCCGATCATCGACAAGCTCAATGCTGCGCTGCGCAAGTCGCTTGAATCTCCGGAATTGCAAAAGCGTCTCGCCACCGAAGGCGCCGAGCCTTTGCCGACGTCGCCCGCGGAATACGCCGCCGACATCGACCGTGAGGAGACCAAATGGTCGACGGTGCTGAAGAAGGTCGGCGACAAGGCGAAGTAACTCGTATTTGGAGTTGCCTGTTTTCGTTCGTCCCCGCGCACCAACATCGGGTAAACCCGATGTTGCTTTCTAAGATGCGATAGGGACCCAGTGCTTTGGCCAAGGAACGGGATTCCCGCAGGCGCGAAGTTTACCGGCGTGAATTTCGTGCCGTGACGCTTTAGCGCGGCACCGGCCCCAGACCGGCGGCGGCAAAGCGCGCGGCGGCCGCCGGCGTCGTCAGCGCCGCGATGAAGGCTTCCGCCTCGGCACGGTGCCGGCTCATCGTGGTGATGCCGGCGCTGAAGGTCGTATAGAGTTGCAGTTCTTCCGGGTAGGGCCCGACATAATGGGCGCCTTCGACCGGGATCAATTCGGGGATCTGTTGCACCGCCAATTCGCCCTCGCCGCGCGCCACCAGTTCGGCGACGCGGCCGGAAGGGCCCATGACGATTTTATCGCGCATTTGATCGGCGATGCCGAAGCGCTCAAGTAGCGTCTCGAAATGCTGGCCGCTGGTGCCATCGGTCGAGCGCACGACGGATTTTGCGGCCAGGAAGGCGCGCTTGAGCGCTTCCGGCGTCGAGATGTCGGGCAGGTCTGCTCCCGCGCGCACGGCGACGCCGAGGCCGCAGCGGCCGACATCGGCGCGCGTGTCGGGCAGCATCATGTTTTGCGCGGCGAGCGCCTCAAACACCGGCAGCGGAACGATGGCGACGTCGCAGAAGCCGCCATCCTCGATCGTGCGGCGAACCGCTTTGCCGGGGTCGTAGCCGAGCGACAGCGTAATGCCGGTGTCGTGCTCGAAACCCGGCTTGAGTTCGTCGAGCACGTCCATGGCGGCGTGGGTCGAGAGCACGCGCAGGGTGACGGTCATTAGTACAAAACCACCGAGCGGATCGACTTGCCTTCGTGCATCAGGTCGAAGGCGTCGTTGATCTTGTCGAGCGGCATGGTGTGGGTGATGAGGTCGTCGATGTTGATCTTGCCGTCCATATACCAGTCGACGATTTTCGGGACATCGGTGCGGCCGCGCGCGCCGCCGAAGGCGGTGCCGCGCCAGACGCGGCCGGTGACGAGATGGAACGGGCGCGTGGCGATTTCCTGACCGGACGCCGCGACGCCGATGATGATCGATTCGCCCCAGCCGCGGTGGCAGCATTCGAGCGCCTGCCGCATGACGTTCACATTGCCGATGCATTCAAAGGAGAAATCGGCGCCGCCTTGCGTGATGTCGACGATGGCCTGCACGACTTTGTTTTTGCCGACCTCATCCGGGTTGACGAAATGCGTCATACCGAATTTCTCGGCCATGGCGCGCTTGCCCGGATTAGTGTCGATGCCGATGATTTTATCCGCGCCGACCATGCGCGCAGCTTGCAAGACGTTCAGACCGATGCCGCCGAGGCCGAAGACCGCGACATTGGCGCCGGGCCAGACTTTCGCCGTGTTGATGACGGCGCCGATGCCGGTGGTGACGCCGCAACCGATGTAGCAAATTTTATCGAAGGGCGCGTCCTCGCGCACCTTGGCAAGCGCGATTTCCGGCAGCACCGAGAAATTCGAAAAGGTCGAGCAGCCCATGTAATGAAAGACGGGCTCGGCATCGCATTTGAAACGTGAGGTGCCGTCCGGCATCACGCCTTTGCCTTGGGTGGCGCGGATGGCGGTGCACAGGTTCGAGCGCTGCGAAAGACAGGTTTTGCACTGCCGGCATTCCGGCGTGTAGAGCGGGATGACGTGGTCGCCCGCTTTCAGCGAGGTGACGCCTTCGCCCACTTCGCGCACGATGCCGGCGCCTTCGTGGCCGAGGATGGCTGGAAAGATGCCTTCCGGGTCGGCGCCGGAGAGCGTGTAGGCGTCGGTGTGGCAGACGCCGGTCGCCATGATCTCGATCAGCACCTCGCCGGCTTTCGGGCCTTCGATGTTGATGCTCTCGATGGTGAGCGGCGCGCCTGCTTTCTAGGCGACCGCGGCGCGGGTTTTCATACGCGACATTCCTTCAATCTAACCGCCCACGCGTGGGCGCGTGGCGGCTTTTATCGCTTCTTGGCTGGTTTGCGAAGCGCCGATGTCCTGTGCCGTTCGAATTCGGCGACCACCCAGTCGATGAACACGCGCACGCGCGGCGACAGACCGCGGCTCTGCGGATAGAGCAGCGACAACGGCGTCGGCGAGGGTGGAAATCTTGCCAGCACCTCGACGAGCCGGCCGGCGGCGAGGTCGTCGGCGATGCTGTAGCGCGGCGTCTGGATGAGGCCGAGACCGAGACGCGCCAGCGCGGCGCTGGTTTCGCCCCCGGTGACAGTGACCGACGCCGGCAGGTTCACGTATCGCTTGGTGCCGCCGACGATGAATTCCAATGGCATGACGTGTCCGGTTGCCGACGAGACGAAGCCGATGGCGCGATGACCGTCCAGGTCGGCGAGTGTGCGCGGCGTGCCATGTGCGCGCAAGTATGACGGCGCGGCGCAGGTGATTTCGTCGAGCGTGGCGATTTGGCGCGCGACCATGGTCGAGTCGCGCAACTCGCCGGAGCGGATGACACAGTCGACGCCTTCGCGGACGAGATCGACCAAGCGGTCGCCTTCGCCGATATGCAGTTGCAGATCGGGATATTGAGCGAGGAAACGTGGCAGCGCCGGCACGATGAGGCGGCGCAGCAGCGTACCGTGCACGTCGATGCGCAATTGGCCGCGCGGCTTGACGTCGCCAATGATGCTCTCGGCCGCCTCCACATCGGCGACGATGGCGAGGCAGCGGCGGTAATAGGCCTCGCCGTCAAGCGTCGGGCTGACATGGCGGGTGGTGCGCGTGAGCAACTGGACGCCGAGCCGGGCTTCGATGTCCTTGATCGCGTCGGTGACGGTCGAGCGCGGTAGGCCGAGGTCCTGGGCGGCAAGCGTGAAGCTGCGGCGCTCGACAATGCGCGTGAACAGCCGCATGGCGTCCAATCGATCCATTTGTTCATCAATACCGGATAGTCATACCGAAACAAGGTGGATTATCCGGACAATAAATGGACCTATCTCTAACGGCAACGGGGCTTTCGCCCCTTTGCAGGAGATATGGCCATGAGCGAAAAGACCAACAAAGTCGGCATTATTACCGGCGCCTCGCGCGGCATCGGCGCCGCGATCGCCAAACGGCTCGCGCAGGACGGCTTTGACGTCGTCGTTAATTATGCGGGCGACAAGGCACAGGCCGACGGGGTGGTGGCAAAGATAGAAGCCGCCGGAGGCCGCGCGCTGGCGGTGCAGGCCAACGTGGCCGATCCGGCGGCGGTGAGGGCGATGTTCGATCAGGCGGAGGCCAAGTTCGGCGGCATCGATGTGTTGGTCAACAATGCCGGTGTGATGTCGCTGGCGAAGATTGCCGACGCCGACGACGCGGCGTTCGACCATATCGTCGCCATCAACCTCAAGGGCACGTTCAACGGCCTGCGCGAAGCGGCGAAGCGTCTGCGCAATGACGGCCGCATTGTCAACTTCTCGACCAGCGTGGTTGGCACCAAATTAGAAACCTACGGAGTCTATACAGCGACCAAGGCGGCGGTCGAAGCCTTGACCGTGATCGTCGCCAAAGAACTGCGCGGCCGCAACATCACCGTCAATGCAATCGCGCCAGGGCCGGTGGCGACCGAGATGTTTTTCAACGGCAAAACACCGGAGTTGATCGAGCGCTATGTCAAGATGCCGCCGCTGGAGCGGCTCGGCACGCCGGACGACATCGCCAGTGTGGTGTCGTTTCTCGCCGGGCCGGACGGCGGCTGGATCAACGGCCAGGTGATCCGCGCAAATGGGGGGCTGGTGTAGTTCGCTTCTTACCGCCCCCTTGTGGGGAGGGTCGATCGCCGACCGAAGCGAGGTGGGCGGGGTAGGGTTGATTGCTGTTACGATTCCCCCACCCCGCTCGCTAACGCTCGCAACCTCCCCGCAAAGGGGAGGATAAGGAAGACTACGGCTGCCAGGCCTTTTCTTTTTCTTCTTTGGATTTCGTCGCCGTGCCGCCGCCGGCCACCGTGATGATCTTGAACAGATCGCGCAGGACGTCCGTGACGCCCTGACCGGAGGCCGAGGACAAAAGCACCGGCGTCTGCTTGCAGGCCTTCTTTAACTTCGCGAGTTGCTTCTTGATCGCTTCTGGCGTCATCGAGTCGGTTTTTGACAGCGCAACGATTTCCGGTTTGTCCTCCAACCCATTGGCATAGGCATCGAGTTCATCGCGCACGGTCTGATAGTCGGCGCCCGCGTCTTCGCCGGTGCCATCGACCAGATGCAGGATCACGCGGCAGCGTTCGGCGTGGCCGAGAAACTTGTCGCCGAGGCCGACGCCTTCATGCGCGCCTTCGATCAGCCCGGGCAGATCGGCCAGCACGAATTCGCGGTCGTCGACGCGCACGACGCCGAGCTGCGGATGCAGCGTGGTGAAGGGATAGTCGGCGATCTTCGGCTTGGCGGCGGTGACGCGCGCGAGGAATGTTGACTTGCCGGCGTTGGGCAGGCCGACGAGTCCGGCATCGGCGATCAGCTTGAGCCGCAAACGAATGGTGCGCTCTTCGCCGGGCTGGCCGGGATTGGCCCGGCGCGGCGCCTGATTGGTCGAGGTCTTGAAATAGGCATTGCCGAAGCCGCCATTGCCGCCTTTGGCGAGGGTGACGCGCTGGCCGATTTCGGTGAGGTCGGCGATCAGGGTTTCGCCGTCCTCTTCGTAGATTTGCGTGCCGACCGGCACCTTCATCAATTTGTCGTCGCCGCCGGCGCCATGGCGATCCTTGCCCATGCCGTTCTCGCCGCGCCCGGCATTGAAATGCTGCTGGTAGCGATAGTCGATCAGCGTGTTCAGCCCGTTGACGGCCTCGACAATGACGTCGCCGCCACGGCCGCCGTCGCCGCCGGATGGGCCGCCGAATTCGATGAACTTCTCGCGCCGGAACGCGATGCAGCCGTTGCCGCCCGCGCCGGAGGCGATATAGACCTTGGCTTCGTCGAGGAATTTCATTTTATGAACTAACCGGCTTTCGCCTTGGAGCGCTTCGAATGTGAATTGGGAGCGGTGACAGCCCGTTCAAGGGCAAGACGAATATATCTCTGATAAGGCACGCCTTCGCGCTGGGCGCGGTCTTTAACCGAGTTCAGCAAGTCCTCGGGTAGGCGCATGTTGACGCGCTCTGTCTTCGGCAAGAACTCGAAGCGGAGCGGAACCATGCCGGACAAATTATATTGAGTGAGATCGGCGGTTGCGACGAATTGCTCAGCCGCTTCATCCGTTTTCAGAGCCGCTAGTTTTTTCAGTCTCGGCTTTTTGTTTTTCATAGTGGCGGACTTCCTTTTTATGCATGTAGCGCGCACTGATTGGGCGGACCAATCGCATGCCTTGGCGATTACGGAGTGTGAAAGCCACGAACAAATGACGGCCTTTCGCATCGATGCCGATGGCCCTGAACCGCGTTTCGCTAGCTGAATGAGAAGGATCCGGAATAACCCAGATTTCCTGCCGGAATAGCACTTCGATGTCCGCGATCAGCACACCATGCTGGCGGCATTTTTCGCGGTTGCCATCGTCCCAGTCAAAGCCGGCTACCGGCTGGTCCATTGCCTATTAATGTACGTTTGTACATACAAATGTCAAGGGTGGCCGAGCGGCTAGCGCGCGCTCAAAAAATGCGTACTGCCATCGGCTCTGATGCGGTCCAGCAGGTCGACTTCCCAGGATAGATACTCGTTCATGGCGGCTTTAGGATCGCCCTTGCGCTCATAGGGCTTGAGCCAGGCGTCGAGCGGGTCGTCGGCCATCTTGGCGTCGGTCGAGAGCGGGATGCCGACGGCGGCCCAGACGGCGTTGCCGCCTTTGAGCCAGCGCACCGGAGTGTCGGTAAGCGCGCGCGCCTCATCGACCGCGAGGGCGGCGAGCACGCCGTCCTCGGAGGTCAGCACCAGAATCTCGCGTTTGGGCAGTCGCGGCAGCGCGCGGGCAAGCCGCCCGCGAATGGCGAACCAGGCGCCGGGGATGTGGCCCTTGGCATAAGCGGTGCTCGGCGACAGATCGATGATGTTGACGTTGTCGATTTCGATGATCTTGTCGACCGTGGTGGCATCCTGTTCGCTGGGCGTGCCAAGGACAGGTGCGGGCGGACTACCCTTTTCGGTGAAGTGTTCTGCGCCGGCGTCGAGCACGAAAACATCCTGCCAGCCCATTTGTCTGAGCCACGAGGCGCTCATCAATGCGCGCACCCGCTTGTTGTCGGCGACGACAATGCGGGCGCCAAGCGTGCCGGCAAAGGTGTCGGTCGCCTGCACCAGTTGTCCGCCGGGGGCGCAGATGGCGCCGGGGAGGTGGCCGGTTTCGAATTCCGGCGGATCGCGCACGTCGAACAGGTATGTGGTGCGGCTTTCGTCTTTACGAAATTCCGCGAGCGTATCGAGCTCGATGACTTTTACGCCGAATTTGTCCGCCACCTTTTGAGCCTGCGGCTTGGCCCAGTCGAGACCGACATCGGTGACAGCGGGAAAGCGGTCGCTTTCTCCCTTGGCGACTTTCAGCCCGGCGAGATGCCACCCCATGGTGCCGTTACGCAGCGCAACGACTTTGTTCGGCACGCCGGCATTGATCAGCGATTGCGCGCCGATGATGCTGCGGGTGCGCCCGGCGCAATTCACGACGATGGTGGTTTGGCCTGAGGGGACCATGTCGCGCACGCGAAGCACCAGTTCGGCGCCAGGCACATTGATGCCGGTCGGAATGGAGATGCGCGAATATTCATCGAAGGGGCGCGAATCGAGCACCACCATGTCGGCGCCCGACTGCATCATGGCGTTGAGTTCGTCAGCGGAGACGCTCGGCGTGGCTGAATTATGCTCGACGAATTCGCCGAAGGCCTTGCTCGGCACATGCATGCCGGAAAATAAAACGAATCCGGCTTTCTCCCAGGCGGGCAGGCCGCCCTCGAGACAGGAGATGTCGCTGTATCCGGCGCGCTCAAGAATTTCAGCGGCGCGTTGCACGAGGCCGTCATTGTCGTCGATCAGAACGATGCGGGTATTTTTGCGCGGGACGAGGCCGCCGAAACGCAATTCGATGCGGCTCAAGGGCACCGAGCGCGCCCACAGCAGATGGTTTTGCGAATAGATCAGCTCCTCGCGCACGTCGATGAGGGCGAGCTCGCGGCCGTCGTCGAGCATGGCGCGCAGGGTGGTGGGGGAGATGGGGTTAACGTTCGGCATGATCTCTCCACCGTCATGCCCGGCTTTATGCCGGGCATCCACGTCTTTTTCTGAAAGCAAGTCGTGGATGGCCGAGACAAGCCCGGCCATGACGGAATAGGTGGCGGGGGCTACGTCGCCTGTTGCGGCGTCATCTGGTGCACCTCGCCCGATTTCAGATCGATACGGATGCGGTTGATCTTGTCCAAATTTGTGCCGGTGACACGCACGAAGCGGGCGTAGTCGGGATAGTCGATCGAGTGGATCTTGCCGTCTTCATAGATGCCGGCCTTGCCGGGCGTGAGCTTGTATTTTGCCACCGGCTTGAGCTTGACGTGCTTTGGATCGCCGCCGTCGTCCTCACGCTCCCATTCGGTCATCTCGGTGTATTTGGTGGCCTGGCCGTAGATCGCCCAACTGGCACCGTGGTCGTGCGGCGGCGATACGCGCGCCTTATCATTGATGTGGGCGAGCACCTGGAAGCCGAGCTTGGGGTCCTCGTAGAGAACCTTCAATCCGCGCGGCTGGTCGTCGCCGCAATAGTCCTGAATAAATTGCGGGTTCTCTAAAAGCTTTTCGAGATCGGCGCGCACCTGTTCGCGTCCGGCCGGACCGGGATCGCGCGTGAGGTTGGTGCGGCAGTCGGCGATGAATTGATCGAGATCGTAGGGCATGGGAGGCCTCCCTTAAACTTGTTGGCGGCATTTTCGCGCAAGTTAAGGGTCAGCGCCAGTGGGCGGGCTTTCGCGGGAACCGACACCGGCGATGTGCTATAGGCCGCGTCGAAATGACGACCCCGCCCGCCAAAGACCGCACGCTTGCCGGCATCGGCCTGATGCTGGTCGGCATCTTTTTCTTCGCGCTCAATGATGCGCTCGGCAAATGGCTGATCGCGACCTTCTCGGTCGGGCAATTACTGCTGGTGCGCAGCGCGGCGGGGCTGGTGTTTCTGGCGCCCTTCATCAAGTGCGAGGGCATAAGCGCGTTTACATCCGCGCCGCGTCCGCTCATCCAATGGCTGCGGCCGCTGTTTTCGACCTTTGAAGTCGCCTGCTTTTACTGGGCGCTCGCTTACATGCCGCTCGCCGACGTGATGACGTTTTATCTCGCCGGGCCGATTTATGTGACGGCGGTGTCGCCGTTGTTGCTCGGTGAACATGTCGGCTGGCGACGCTGGCTGGCGGTGATCGCCGGATTCATCGGCGTGATGATCGCGCTGTCACCGACAGCGGGTTCGCTGACGCCGCCAGCGATGGTTGCGATTGCCGGCAGTCTGTCGTTTTCGGTTTTGATGGTGTTGACGCGCCTGGTTGCCGGCACATCGGACACTGTTCTGGTAACGACGCAAACGGTTGGCGCGCTGGCGTTCGGGCTGGTGGCGGCGCCATTCACGTGGGTGACGCTTGGATGGTGGGACGGCGCGCTATTGGTGCTGCTCGGCGCGGTCGCGATGATCGCGCACACCTGCATCAACCGCTCGCTGCGCTTTGCGCCGGCCTCGGTGGTGGTGCCCTATCAGTATTCGACCATCGTATGGGCAATTCTGTTCGGCTTTATTTTCTTCGGCGATATTCCGGGCGCGTCGATGCTGACCGGAGCCGGCATCATCATGGCCGCCGGAATTTATATTTTCGTGCGCGAGCAGACGATGGCGAAGCCGGTGACGTTTGCCGAGCCGCCGTGAGCCACGGGCCTCTGCTTCCCTCCCCCGCGAGCTCTTGCGAGTGCGGGGAGGGGTCGGGGGTGGGGGCTATTTCTTCGGGCAACGTAAGAACCCCCACCCCGGTTTGCATCGCTTGCGCGATGCAAACACGACCCTCCCCACGCTTCGTGGGGTAGGAGAAGAAAGCTCAACTTGCGTTCTTTGCCTTGCCCCAGCCCTTGAGCGCCGACCAGATGCCGCGCTCGAGCCGGAAGCGGTCGATCGGCGCCGATGAGCGGATCGACTTGATGCGGTAGAGGCCGACGCCGGTCCACTGGAAGCCGCACTTCTCCAGCACCCGGCGCGAAGCCGGGTTGGTGACGCGCGCGCCCGCGTGCAGCGCTGCGTGCTTAAGATCGGTGAAAGCGTAGTCGACCAAAGCGTGCAGCGTCTCGGTGGCGTAGCCTTTGCCCCAATGCTCGACGCCGAGCCAATAGCCGAGTTCGGGTGCGTCATCCTGCGTCATGATCCCGCAAGCGCCGATCACCGCGCCGTTGCGCTTGGTAATCAAGTAGACGCATTCGCCGCCAGCTTGGTTGGCGCCGGTAATGAAACCCTCGGCATCCGCCAGTTTATACGGATGCGGAATGCGCGCGGTGTTTTCGGCAATGCGACGATCGCTGGCGAGCGTTGCTACCGTTTTAGCGTCCGCGAGACGCGGCGCGCGCAAGGTCAGCCGCTCGGTCTCGAGGACGGGGATACTCGCTTCGTGGAACGTCTCGCTTGGTATTTCTTCCAGCAGGGTCATGGCTTAAGGCTCCAGGTTTGCCGCCCGGAATGGGAGGCGAAATGAAAAGAGGGGAGCCGGTTTCACCCGTCTCCCCTCAAAGAGCCCATTGAGCCCTGCCGGTTTGACTGGATGTCCGGCAGACCTCGAATTTTGGTCTACCTTTACTCGGCCGCGGTCTCCATCATCGGTACGACGGAGATGTAGGTGCGGCCTTTGGCTTTGGTTGCGAACTGAACTTTGCCGTCGATGAGCGCGAAGAGGGTGTGATCCTTGCCCATGCCTACATTGCGGCCGGCATGCCAGGTCGTGCCGCGCTGGCGACAGATGATGTTGCCGGCGATGGCCAACTGGCCGCCCGACTTCTTCAGGCCGAGGCTGCGACCTTCGGAGTCGCGCCCGTTACGGGATGAACCGCCTGCTTTTTTATGTGCCATAGCGCGTGCTCTCTAATTCTTACCCGGTTTTGCGCATGATCTTGACCGAAAACCGGTTCCCACTTTTCGGGATCATGCGCACTCTACTACACCGATTCCATTACGGAATCATCTCACTTCTTTTTGCCCTTTGTGGCAGCGGGCTTTTTGGCGGCCGGCTTCTTCGCCGGGGTCTTGCCCTTCGCCGCCGTCTTGGCCGCTGTTTTGGCGGTCGATTTGGCCGAAGCTTTGGCTTTCGACGGTTTCTTTTCGGCCTCATCGCCGGGCTGGGTTTCAACCTTGGGCGGTCTGGCTGCCCGTTCCGGGCGCGCCGGCGGGGTCTTCGAAGGCTTGGCGCCGCCGGTCAGGATTTCGGTGATGCGGATCACCGAAAAATCGTGCCGGAAGCCGCGCTTGCGGCGCGAATTCTTGCGCCGGCGCTTCTTGAAGGCGATCACCTTGTCGCCGCGCGTGTGCTGGAGCACCTCGCCGGCCACGGTGGCGCCGGAAACGGTCGGCGCACCGATCGACGGGCTGTCGCCGCCGAGCAGGAGCACCTCGCCGAATTCAACCACTTCACCCGGCTCGGCCGCGACGCGGTCGATCCGGATCACATCTTCAGCCGCGACGCGGTACTGCTTCCCGCCGGCTTTGATGACTGCGAACATCGTTTTTTCCTCGTGTTCAAACCCGATCTCGGAGGTTCCCGGACCGGCTTCTTGTCAGTCGATTTGCGTTTGTTTCTCAAGGGCTTAGGCCCTTGAACAAGCGCGCGGACCTAAAAGGTCCGCGTGAGAGCAGCTTATGCCGGGGAAGGGGGGCAAATGTCAAGAAAAGGTGCAAATCCGCCGGTCCCGCGAGACGGCACCGGACGGGCCGATTAAGCTTCCGGTTAACAAATAAAAGCTCCGGGGAAACCGCCATGACCGATGACACGCGCGAGCCACGCCCGCTGCTGCCGTTTCTCGAACCGTTTTATCGTGTCGCCGTTCCGCTGGCCTGGCCGCTGGTACGCATCGGTATCGGCTGGAATCTGGCGGTGCACGGCTGGGGCAAAGTGCTGCGCGGTCCGGCCGCGCAGGCCGCCTTGCTGGCGCGCGATGGCTACGACTTCGGGCCGAAACTTGCTTTGCTGCTGATCTTCGTCGAATTGATCGGCGGCATCTGCATTATCTTCGGGCTGTTCACCCGCTTTTTCGCGGCGGCGGTGGCGCTCGAAATGGGGCTGCTCACCTTCGATCATTATTGGGGGCACGGCTTTTCGTGGCTGCGGCAAGGCTACGAATACACGCTGTTGTGGGGCATGATGAGCCTCGCCGTCGCCTTGCGCGGCGGCGGCCTCTATTCGCTCGACCGCAAGATCGGGGTGGAATTGTAAAGCGTTTTCGAGCGAAGTGGGCACCGGTTCGCGTGAAGAAAACGCGATAAGATAAAAGCTGGAGTCCGGTTTGATTCCACTAAAGCCGGAAGGCTCTAACAGGCTGCTGAAAAACTCTTTGCCGTCATTCCGGGGCGCGCCGGAGGCGCGAACCCGGAATCCATCTCTATTGAATTTCCTTGTATTCTGGATTCCGGATCGCCGCTACGCGGCGTCCGGAATGACGGCAAAGAGTTTTTCAGCAGCCTGCTAACGCCTCAGGTTTCCGCGCGCGCGGTCGCCGCCGCGGCCGGGTCTGTCTCGGCGCCGGAATGGGCGAGGCGATAGCCGACACCCAGTTCGGTCACCAGGATTTTCGGCGAATCCGGATGCGGCTCGATCTTCTGGCGCAGCTTGCGCACGAAGATGCGCAGGTAATGCGTGTCCTGCATGTGGATCGAGCCCCAGACCTCTTTCAGCAGATGCTGGTGCGTGACCACGTTGCCGGCGTGTTGCGCGAGCACTTGCAGCAGCCGATATTCCTTCGGCGTCAGCGTCATGCGCGCGCCGTTGAGCGTAACAGCGCGAGCGGCGAGATCGATAGTGAGCGGGCCGACGGTGACCGCCGGTTCGCCCGAGGCCGCGCGCGACTGGCGGCGCAACGCGACGCGCACGCGCGCCAGCAATTCGGCGATGCCGAAAGGTTTCACGACATAGTCGTCGGCGCCGATTTCGAGGAGGCGCACCTTCTGCGCCTCGGTCGAGCGCACCGACAAAACGATGATCGGCACCGTCGACCAGGAGCGGATGCGCTCCACCACTTCGGAGCCATCCATGTCGGGCAGGCCGAGATCGACGATGACGAGGTCGATCGGCCGCAAGGTCGCCGCGCGGATCGCCTCGGCGCCGGTGCCGGCTTCGTGCACGATAAAACCGTTGAGTTCGAAACCCGTGCGCAGAAAACGCCGGATTTGAATCTCGTCATCGACGACCAGGACGATCGGAGAAGGTTCACTCATCTGTGTCGCTTTCCAGTTGGGGGACGGCGGCTTGCGTCACCGGGAGTTCGATTGCCATCGTCGCACCCTGGCCGGGGCCTTCGCTGACGGCGTCCATTTTTCCGCCATTGGCGGCGATAAAAGCTTGCGCGATCCATAAGCCCAGACCGGAACCGCTGGTGGTGGCGCTGTTGCGTTCGCCGCGCACGAAACGATCCCAGATCTGCGGCTGCTCGGCGGCGTCGATGCCGACGCCTTCATCGCTGACGCTCATGATAATGCGGGCGTCGCGCGCGCGCGCGGAAAACGTAATTTGCGAGCCCGGCGGCGAGTATTTGGCGGCATTGTCGAAGAGCTGCACCAGCGCCTGCGTGACCAGCATCGGATCGACATGGATGAACGGTAGATCGGCCGGCGTGCTTGTCACCAATTTGTGTCCGGACAGCCGCCGTTTGCAGCGTTCGAGCGCGGTGTCGATGATGTCGGCGGGATCGGCCCATTCGATGCGCGGCTTGATGCCGTCGCTCGAAATGCGGGTGGCGTCGAGCAGGTTCTGGATGTCGTTGTTGAGACGCTCGGCTTCGCTGCGCACGTCGGCGACCAGCGCCTGCAATTTCGGCTCTTCGGCGAGCGCCGGCGCGCTCGCCAGCACGGTGGCGGCGCCAAGAATGGAGGCGAGCGGCGTGCGCAATTCGTGACTGACCGAACCGATTAGCGCCTCGCGCAATTGATCGGTCTGCGAGCGCATATGCGCCTCGTTGATGGCGTGCGCGATGCCGAGGCGTTCGAGCGTGGCGGTGGCGTCGGCGAGCGCGGTATCGACGCGCGTGCGCAATTCGTCCGATGTCTCTTTCGATTCGCGACCGAAGTTGACGGCAATGACGCCGAATTCCGGCGACTTGGGCGACACCGCGCGCACCAGCCAGACTTCGCCCAAGTCGGAGGTGACGGTGACGCCATTGGCGCTGTCGTGGCTGGAGGCGGCAAAGCCCGCGACTTCGCTCAGCGCCTGTTTCGGCACCGTGGCGCCGGCGCGCCGGCCGCTGCTGGCGTTGGCCTCGCGCGCGCTCGAAAACAGCACGACCTTGCGCTGCATGACAGCGGCGAGATGGTCCTCGATCGCGGACTGGATGTCGGAGACGTCGAAGGCGACCGCCAGCCGGCGTGAAAAGGCATAGAGGTCGCGCATGTCGATTTCGCGCTGGCGAGAGGTCTCAAGCTCGCGTTTCAATCGCGTGGCGAGTTGGCTGACGACAATGGCGGTGAAAATATAAAGGATGAGATTGATGACTTCCTGCGGATCGCGGATGCGGAACGAATAAAGCGGCGGGAAAAAGAAGAAGGCTGAGCAGAACACGCCGCAGATCGCCGCAAACAGCGCGGAAACGATGCCCCAGCGGGTCGCCGCGATCAGCACCGGGATCAGGTAGGCGACGGTACCGCGGGTGAGCCCGACTTCCCAGATGATGGTAAAAATCACCAGCGTGACAGCGAGGACAAGACAAAAAGCTAGCGCCATGCCGCGCAATTCCTTGCGCAGGGCGTCAAATTTCGAGGCGTAAGGCAGTGTTGCGGGCATCGGGTGCCGGTCTGCGGCCATATTTAAGGCGCGGGACAATATATACGCCCGCCAACCCTTGTTTGTCTTGTCTCTCTTGGTTACATAGCGCGTCCAATTAGGGCCTTTTCGGGCCCGATTTGGGCTCCGGAGAGGTGGCAGAGCGGTTGAATGCAACGCCGTTGGCGTTTATGCCGTTTTCGACCGGAAGCGTATTTAAGCGATTATAATTCAAGCATTTCAGGGCGTTACCCGCCGCTAACTATCTGCCGCATTTGACCGTTTACAACCGCAATTAGGTGGCATATTTTCCCCAAAGTCTAGTCAGAAGTCTAGGGAGAATTTGCCCGATGGAACGCCGAAATTCGAATGCCCGGAAACCCAATAGGACGGTCACTGAAGCGATCCGCGCCGGGGACGGGCGCTATCCCTTCGGCCGGTCGATTTACCTAGTCGTGCGCGGCGGCAGCGCCTTGTGGGAATATCAGTTTCGGCAAGACAGGCGGCTTCGGACGATGACGCTAGGTTCGGCCGTCGCTCGCGTCCCAACCGAACAACCGACCACACTCACGGACGCCCGCGCCAAGCGGGACGCGGCATGGCTGGCGCGGCGCAACGGCGAAGTCCTACCGGCCGCCGGGCAGGCCGGAAAGCGGTTCGCAAAGGCCGCCGAAGAATATCTCGAAGCGCATCGGGCAGAATGGGCACCGAAGCAATTCAAGGACCACGAACGGCGGCTTCGCCTTCATGCCTCGAAGCTGAACGCCCGGCCGGTCAACCGGATCACGGTTGAAGACGTGGTGGCGATCCTTCGCCCAATTTGGACCGGACCGAACCACGGTCGCGGCTTTAAATTGCGCGGCCTGATCGAAAAGGTTTTGAACGCGGAATCCGTCACGCAACCGACGCCCGCCGCGTGGTCGCGGCTAGAACATCGGCTTTCCAATAAATCGCAAGACACGATTTCGTACCCTTCGATCAACGTCGCCGATCTTCCCGGCTTGATGACCGATCTTGCCAAGGAAAATTCGACGGTGGCCCGCGCGATCCGCTTCGTGACCTTGACGGCGACGCGCCAAATGGAAGCGTTGGGCGCGACGTGGCGCGAGATAGATGCGAAAACAAATTCGTGGATCATCCCGGCGTCGCGGACCAAGAAGCGCATCGAACACGCCGTTCCGCTCACGGCCGAAATGCTCGCGTGCCTTGGCCCGCGCGGCGCGGATGGCGATTTTCTTTTTCCATCGAACCGTAAGGGCCATCTTGGCCACGCCGCGACCGGCCCCGCGCTCGCCGAATACAAGCGGCGCGATGAAAAGGGCGAACCGATCACGCTTCATGGAATGCGAAGCACGTTCGCGCGTTGGGCGCACGCGCAAAGAAAGTTTGACAAGATCACCATAGACCGATGCTTGGCGCACAATTTGAGCAAGGTCGATGAAGCGTATTATCGCGGCAAGGCGATCACGGCCGAATATCTGACAAGCGACACGTTCCAGCTTCGGCGCGAGTTGATGGAAGCTTGGTCGGCGTTCGCTGCAAAAGGCGTTTCGAACTGAATCGCGACCCAATAGGAAGGCCGCCCGTGCGTTAAAGCGACTCCCGATGATGCTTGGCTAGGGTCAAAAATTGGCCCCGCTTTGTTCCGGCGGATCACGGAACCTTATAGCTGGATCACCGGGCAGACTTCTTCGGCGCATCTTCGGCCGGTAGTTGGCCTTTCGCCTTCAGCCAATCTTCCAAGATGATCGCGACAAGATTCGCCGTGGTGCGCCGGTCGGCGCGAGCCGCCGCGTCGATTGCATCCTTGATCGGGGCCGGAACCCGGATCGAAATAACGCCTTCCTTAGCCATTTTCCGTCCTGTCCAAGTGTAGCAACCCGCGCACAATGACAGGCGTTGGTTAAAACTTGTTTTGCATTCCTTGGTTCCAATACCACGGGAAGTTAACCACTTCCAATCGCCCTGATTGCAACTTACCTACTCTCAATTGTAGCGTTCGACTCTCAAATGAAGTTTCGCACTTCAAGGGGAGTTGAACACGATGCCGACCGAAATTATCACCACGTCCCGGCGCGATCTTCTTGCCGAACAATTCGGCGATAGGCGCGCGAAGCTTTTGGCCGACGCCGATTCCGTTATCCAGCTTTTCCGCCGTCACACGGCCGAAGGCGTCGAACTGTCCACCGATGAACGCGAACGCCAGCGTCGGCGCGAGCATTGCGCGGCCTTGATCCGTCTCACGAAGATGGAATTAGCGGCGATCACTGGCGAGTCGGCTGTTGACCGGCGCAATCGCCTTCGTCGCACGGCCGACCGCGCCGAATATCTTCAGCTTGCTAGCGACGCCGAACGTCGCGGCGACCATGAAGCGGCGACCAACTTCGAGTCTTGGGCCGAAGCCGCAAAATTCCGCGAGCTACTTGGGGCGGAAGCACAATGATCGCCTTAGTCGCCATCGCGGTCTTGATCGTCGCGGCGTTGATCGCGCCAAAGCTTCAGCAACCGAACATGGTCCCGGCGCGCAAGCCGGGAAGCCTTTCCGCCGATGCGATCTTCGCGGGCGTCGCCGCCAAGCTTCGCGAGGCGAATGTCGTTGTCGAATTCCCGCAACACGCGGCGGGGCGATGACAATGCGCCCGCCAAGCCAAATCCCCAATCCAGAAACCGAACGCGACCTTCGACGCGCGGTCTTGACCTTGGCCGAAGAACCCAACGACTCCGAGTCCGTCGCTGTTCTTTTGGATTTCGTGTCCCGCCAACTTCGCATCGGAAGAACGCGCACGCCAACCGCGCGACGCATTGCAAAGGATTCTGCCCATGTCTGACTTCGACACCATCGCCGCCGACCGCTATTTTCAGGAACCCCGCCGCGCGGTGAAACCAATTTCACAAGTCGCGGCGGACATTCTGCGGGCGTGGCCGAACGTGCATCCGTTCGAAGCTCGCGACGCCCTCGAATATCTTTTCGAATTCGAGCTGATATCGGACTTCGGCGCACGCGAAGCGATCCAAGGATTTTTGCCGCTGGCGCGTTTCTTCGCCGGGCCGCGCGCTCGCAAGCTCAAAGCCGAACTTGATGCAATCCTGAATTCGACGCCGACGCGCGGACAATTCATGCGTCGAAGTCAAATGGCGGCGTCCCGGCAGTTGGCATTGCTACGCGCGGCGCGGGAAGGCCAAGAGGCCGCGCCGTGATCCGGGTCGCCGCGTTGCTCGCACTTGTGGTCTTGACCGGATGCGCCACGGGCGGCCCGGCCCTAGATGCCAACGGCAACGCGGCGACGCTGGCGCAAGCGAAAGAACTTCGGCGCGCGGATCGTTCGGCGCAAGCGGCGGCAATCGTTACGCGCGCGTTGCTCACGACCGCGCCGGGCAACGTCCAATTGCAAGGCGAACTCGCCCGCGATCTTGTCTTCACCGATCCGGCGCGTGCGCTTGATCTTGTCGGCGAGGCGTTCGACATGGCAGCGCCCGACGCGCGCTTGATGATGGTCGGCGGTATTGCGAATGATCTTTTAGGCCGCCACGCCGAAGCGCAAAAGATTTATTCGGACGCCTTGAAGGTCACGCCGGACGATCCGGCGATTCTCGCGAACGTCGAAGCGTCGCGCCGGATGATCGCGGCCGAAGCCGATATCGCGTCCCAAAATAAAAAGGTCGCCGCTACCCCATTGCCTAAGCGGGTCGCAAAACGCGCGGGCGGGCTTCCCACGGCATCGAAGATCGCGCCGGAAGTCGTTTCAACGCCAGAAGTGTTGCCCGCGCCGATCCCGTTCCGCGAACGGTGGAGAATTCTATGATCGCGCGAATCAATTTTGCCATTCGTGAGCGCGCCGCGCCCGTGTCGGTTGGATTCTCCAATGGGTATCGCCAGCGCGGCGATTCCGTATCCGAAGCCGTCTTGATTGTCGAAACGTGCGGGCAACGGCGGCCGACAAGCCCGGATGAAATCGAAGCTTGGCAAATCTTGATCGATTCAAATGAAGCGTGGCGACGCGGCGAAACGTTCGCGGCGCGGACGAAGCATCTAATCGAGTTGAAAATCGTTTCGCTCGCAAGACGGTCATATAATACATGGAGTCGCTCATGAGTTTCTTTCTGTACGCACGCCAAAATGTCGGCGGTCGCCTTCGCATCGGCGCGGCGGCAATAGCCCGCCTTCGCTTCCACGTTCCGCCGTTGCTTGCGGAATTGCTCTTAGCGTTCTTGGTATTGGTCGCCTTGGTAGCAATGATGGACGCGGTTCGCGCCGACGAACGGCGCTCGCCCTGCAAAGTGTTCGGCCAAAGTGTTAGCTGCGATCACTTCATTTCTTCTAGTCCGGCACAAAACAAAATTCGCGACGAAGATTTGGCGACGCGCATTCAACGCGATCAACGTCAACAGCAGGACCGCAAGAACGATCAAAAATAGTTCGCATGATCCGGCCGAAGTCTTGCGAACACTCTTTCACCGGCCACAACGGAGTCTGTAATGCGTCACTCAAAATCCCACACTGAAACGTTGATTGAGCGTCTTCGCGTCTGGAAGCTTCGTCATCCCGGCGCGTCGTTCGCCCAAGCCAAGACCGCGCTTATTCGCACGATCACGGATCGCGATATCGGAGCGTTCGTCGAAGATTGGCTTTCCAAGAACTTCGAGCGCGTCGTGATCGAACGGCCGCGCAAGGGAAGCGTCACGGCGAAAGTTATTCCGCTTCGCCGCGCTCGCAAATTGTCGCCACAACAAAAAGCACGGCTGAAGAAGATGGCGGACGACGCGGCGCGCTCGAAGGCCGACAACTTCTTCGAAGCGTTCAGCGGATATATTTGGGACTCGGTCCTGCCGAACGGCGTTTCACTTCGGAAGGCCAAGGGCAGCGATCTTCTTCACGGCGTTAGCGTCTATGCCAAGCTCGCCAAGTTCGTGAAGCCGAACGAATCCGTCTTCAAAAAGATTTCGACGGAACAGCTTTTCAACGTGACCTTCCCCGACGAAGCCCGGAAGGTTGCTTGATGCAATAGCCCGGCGCGCGTGTAGTGCGCCGGGCATTTCATTTGAAAGATATTTCGTGAAGAAATCTAGGCGAGAATATAGCCGCAAGTACCGCGCAAAGAACCGCGTGCGCCTCGCCAAACTGCGACGGAAATATTATGAGAAAAATCGTATCCGCATTTTAGAGCGACGCCAAAAATATATTGCCGCAAACCGCGAGCGCGTCAACGAACAAAAGCGCGAACACTACGCCAAGAACCGCAAGCGGTTAAATGAAATTGGCCGGAAGTGGCGCGCGGCAAATCAAGATCGTATCGTTGAACGCCGTATTGCCTATCGCAAGCGCGCCGCTGAAATGTTCCGGAAGTGGCGCGCCGCGAACTTGAAAAGTCTTTCAAAGCGCGCTCGCCGTTGGTACGCGGCGAACCGTGACCGCATTAGCCAACAAAACCACAAATGGCGTCTTCATAATCCCGAAATCATCGCCAAACGGAACCAACGAAATAATTTCAAATATAAAATTGCCGTTCGCCTCGCGCGATTGATCCTTCCGCCAAGCAAGCTGAAAGGCTTGCCACGCGCCGTTGTGGTACGGATCGGCCTTCACCTTCAAGACGACAACCGGATCAAGGCCGCGATGCAAAAAGGTTTCGAGCGCCGCCTAGCCGCCTGATCGCGCCGCACTTATAGTGGCGCATTCGGGGAAGGGCAGATTATGAAAACTTATTTTGTCGCGGCGATCTTTGCTTTGATGATTCCATTCGTGCCAAGCCCGGCCGACGCCGAATGCACGGGTTACTCCGGTCCCGGCGGTCCATGCTATTCAGGCCCCGGCGGCGGCCTTTACTCCGGTCCGGGCGGCGGCCTCTATAGCGGCCCCGGTGGCGGCCTCTACAGCGGGCCGGGTGGTGGCCTATACAGTGGTCCGGGTGGTGGAATGTATTCGGGACCGGGTGGCGGGCTTTACTCCGGTCCCGGCGGCGGAATGTATTCGGGACCGGGTGGCGGAATTTACACCGGCCCGCCCGGCGGTGACGGCGCATACAAAGGACCGTGGAGTCCGTGCATTACAGGTGCCAAAGGGAAAGAGTGGACCGAACAGAATTGCTCGCACTAACTTGAATGCCAATTTGGGAAAGTGGTCAAAATGATTTTCAAACTATTTTTTGCCATCGCATTGACCTTCGCAACCATCGGCAACGCCAGCGCGGCCGATACCATGATCGGACCAATCACGCATATATGCCGCGACGTGACCAAGACTCCAGAAAATGCCCACCTAACTCTAATGTGGGTCGTCGGGTACGTGTCCGGCGTCAATAATCTTTCGAAAGTCGATTTTCTGAAGGGCCGGGAAATGGACGCGATCATAGATCACTTCCGCGACGTGTGCGGAGAGAATCCAGATTGGAACGTTCTTGATGCGGCGCGCCGCGTTGTCGCGCGCCTGAGAATCGAAACGTTGCCGCGCGAATTGCGATGAATGCGCCATAGTCTTTTCAAATATTTTTCTGAACGCCAGCACGCCGAATCATTTCTCGATGGCACAATTCTTTTCCGGTCGCTGGCATACTTCCGCGACTATGAAGAACGGACCGCTAGAGGGGATCGAAACGAAGGGACGGCCCGCTTCCGACCTGAAGGCGGCTTGGTCATCAATAATCAAACGCAAGGCAAGACGTTCGCGCTCGCAAATCATTCCTTTGAATCGTCGGCAAGCGCGAAAGATATTTTAGTTTTTTGCGTGAGCCGGTCGCGCACGGACCAAATGAAGGACGAATTCAAAGCGGTCGCGTGCGTTGAAATTAGAGAGATAAAAACCTTTTGCGACCGGATCAAAGCGGCGTTGCCAGCGACCGCTACATTCATGGGTCGGAAGGTTGACTACTACCAAGAGACGGACGGCGGCGATCCGCGTTGGGCGCTTCCCGAAAAGATCACGTTGTCAAAGCTGAAGGGCTACGCTTGGCAGAATGAGTATCGGTTTTTGTTCAGCCTAACCGATGCGCTGGATTTCGAAAAAGTTCAAACGCTGCTAGTTCACGACGACCACGTAAGGGTCGCGAATCCAAGTGAGCATCAAGAACATTTTTTGAATGTTGGAAGCCTTCGCGATATTTGTCGCGTTCATGAAATCACGGCGGCACTCTAGCGGCGCTCGCGCGGCTTCCGCTTTGGCGAAATTTCTTTCGCCTTTTCGTCTTCGGCTTCGTCTTGCAGCGCGACCGCGATCTTTTGATTGAGCAACCCGCCCAAATTGAAGCCGAAGTTATGGGCTTGCGGATGCGGCTTTTCTGGAAACTTTTTCCACGTCATGTCGGCAACTGCTCTTTGCTGAAGTCATTGGCGAGTCGCTGATACGTTTCGCGTTCAACGGTGGTTGGCCCGGCCATCGCCGTGTCAAAGCGGCGTCGAAGTTTTTCCGCGTCCAAATTAAATTCGCGCGCAATGTCATTCAGAAGTGAATGTGCCTCAGTCTTCATTTCGCCGAAGGTCGCTTCGACCACGCCGACTGCACCTTCGACCGTTAAAAGCTGTTTCCGGAGTTGTGCCAATCGAATCTCTTTCATCGTTAAATCGACTTTCGCGCCGCGCTCTTTAACATCGGCCATCGGCGACGGTTCGACCGTGCCGCCGTCGCTCGCCGCTATGAGCAACGACGCCGCTTCGCTACGCGAGCAAAATTCTTTGCCCGCCTTGGAGTCGATGGCCTTCAACAGGTCGCCGGATACGCGCACTGAGATTGTCACTTTTTGGGCCATCGTTTTTCCTTCCGGGCCAAGGCCCATTCTAAAAGTTCGCGGATCGCGGCTTGCCGATTTAGTTCGGCGTCGAATTGAGAATCGCGCCAGCGGTCGACTCGCTTCAGCAAGTCGGCGGGCAGCGTCAAATATATTGCCGGGCTTTGTCCGGTGGCGGGGCGGCCCCGCGTTTCTTTTTTCATAGGATAAATTAACGCCCAAAGCGGCTTCAGGTCAACTATTTTTCATAGGATTAATTCGACGCCAAAAGGACGAAGTGGCGCTTTGGGCTTTAGTTCGAAGGCCTAATTTTTCATATGATAAATTATTTAATCATAGGAATAATTCGAATTTACCACGTCTGTTAATTCAGTCTCTTACCCCGCGCTCCGATCTTGCCCACGTTACTCCGGGCGGGGAAAGAACCTGAACGGCCCTAGGGTGGGGCACGGCGTCCGACGCCGACCAAGGCGACGCCGTGCCGTGTCCAACTGATTAAATGGTTCCACAAACTATCCAAGACCAAGCCGACTACCTGTCCCAAGGGCTCTCAATCAATTGATGATGGTGTTGGCTTCTCTAAAGACGCCTCAATCATCTTCATCATGGTAGAGGCCACAGGAAGGCCCTTGGATTGGGCACTTCCGGTTTGTGGCGTCTTCAAGGTTGAAGACAAGACAAACCTTTTGGATAGGCTGGATTTCGTCGGGGCATGGTTCGTTCGGTTCGTGTCTTCTTCAATGTTGAAGACGCCACAAACCACGGTTGAAGACGACACGAACCGGCGAGCGCGTGACCTAGCCCCGTGACCGGCGCGGGCGCTTCCATTCCTCGAATGCGTCGAAGATCGCCAACGCCGTCCGGGCGTCGATGGCAATGCCGCGTTCGTCCAAGGCCGCGACCAACGGGCGCGCGCCCTTGAAGTCAT
>Ga0207933_1000445_pt1 | contig 40601 bp, 36 predicted proteins | sample NGESurdeep092012_4_FD_184488 | JGI IMG/M metagenome (GOLD analysis project Ga0207933, IMG submission 184488) | Arctic peat soil microbial communities from Barrow, Alaska - NGEE Surface sample F53-3 deep-092012 (SPAdes) | ecosystem: Environmental > Terrestrial > Soil > Wetlands > Peat ... | reverse complement strand
GACGCTGAGCAGCAGGACGAGGGTCTCGAACACGCGTTGACCAACGTCGACGTGGTGTCCACGGGCGGCGCGGAGTTACCGGTTCACGTGGCCCCGGAGAAGACGAGCGGCGTCACGACCGCGTCCAAAGAGGGTGACAAGATCGGTCGCAACGAACCGTGTTGGTGTGGTTCGGGGCGAAAGTTCAAGCAGTGCCATGGCCGACCCTAAGGCCGAGAACGCGCTGCGCGACGCTCTGGGAACGCTCGAGGAACTCGAAGAGCGCTGGGCGGCGGCGCGCGATTATCTCAAAATCGACGAACGCAGGGTTCGCCACGGCGAATTGACGATCGCGGCGGCGGATCCGGACCTGTGGTCGAATCAGGATTACGCCCGTGAGGTCACGACCGAACTTGGTCGCTTGAACACCGACCTGGAGAGTTTCGACGCCCTACGCGCCAGTTTGGATGACGCCGCGGTCTTGGGCGAGTTCTCACGCGACGCGCTGAGTAGTGGCGAAGCCGACTGGACGTTGCTCAATGAGCTCACCGAAACGACCGCGGACATCAGTACGCAGATTGCGGCACTCGAAACCCAGAGTCTCTTCAGCGGTCCCTACGACGAGAACGACGCCATCATCGAGCTGCACGCCGGGGCGGGTGGGACCGACGCCCAGGACTGGACCGAGATGTTGATGCGCATGTACATGCGCTGGGCCGAACGACGTGGTTTCTCCATCGAAATCGACGAAGCCACCGGGGGTCAAGAAGCGGGATTGCTGTCGGCGACGTTCATCGTCAAGGGTCGCTTCGCTTACGGTTGGCTGGGCGCGGAGCGCGGCGTGCACCGCCTCGTACGCATCAGTCCCTTCGATTCACAAGCACGGCGCCAGACCAGTTTCGCCTCGTTCGAAGTGACGCCCTTGCTCGCCGATGACTCCAACGAAGTCGAGATCGACGAGAAGGATCTGCGCGTGGACACCTATCGGTCGTCGGGTGCCGGCGGTCAGCACATTAACAAGACCGACTCCGCAGTACGCATCACCCACCTGCCGACCAACATCGTCGTGAGCTGTCAAAACGAACGTTCCCAGCACCAGAACCGCGCGCGTGCGATGCAGATCCTCGCGGCGAAACTCGCCGAACGCGCGCGCGCCGAACGTCAAGCGCAACTCGACGCGTTGGGCGGCGATCGTGGTGACAACGCGTGGGGATCACAAATTCGCAGTTACGTACAGGCGCCGTACCAATTGGTCAAGGATCATCGCACCGACTTCGAAACGGGCAACGTCGAGGCCGTCTTAGACGGTGACCTGGATGGATTCATGGAAGCGGAGCTGCGTCGCCAAAGATCGCGTGTCTAAGAAGTTCACAACGCCAATGAATCAGCGGTACTGCAACACGACGGGTCGCGAGCCCTTCAGTAGAATGTTCCTACAACTACGCGCGGCGCTACCGGTCGCGCAGAAGAGATTTGAGGAGGTGTTGACGTGATTCGTTTTGAAAACGTCTCGAAGACGTACAAGAACGGAACACCAGCCCTCACCAACATTTCGCTCGATATCGAGAAGGGTGAATTCGTCTTCTTGGTGGGAGCGTCGGGCTCGGGAAAGACTACGTTCTTGCGCCTGTTGTTGCGTGAAGAGTTGCCCGACCACGGACGGATCCTGGAGGCTGGCCGCGACATCGGTAATTTGCCGAAGTGGCGCGTTCCGTACCTTCGTCGCAATATCGGTTGCGTGTTCCAAGATTTTCGCCTGCTGCCGAACAAGACGGTCTTTGAGAACGTGGCCTTCGCGCTCGAGGTCATCGGCCGACCGCGCTCGACCGTGGACAGTCAGGTCCCCCAGATTCTCGATCTGGTCGGACTCGGTGGAAAGTCTGACAACCTGCCGCACGAACTCTCCGGTGGGGAACAACAGCGCGTCGCGGTGGCGCGCGCGTTCGTGAACCGCCCACTCATCTTGCTGGCGGACGAGCCCACGGGAAATCTCGACCCGTCGAATTCTGAATCGATCATGGCGCTGCTCGAACGTATCAATCGCACCGGAACGACCGTCGTCATGGCGACGCACGACAAGGCACTCGTGGACCGGATGCGTCGACGCGTCGTCGAACTCGACCGCGGTGAGCTCATTCGCGACCAGGTTCGCGGTGTGTACGGGGTCGAAGAAGGACTGGCGATCTGATGCGCGTCTACCTCAGCTACGCCCTCAAGGAGACGTTCTCTAACCTGTGGCGCAACCGCATGATGACCATCGCGGCCGTATTGACGGTCGCGGTGTCGTTATCGCTGGTCGGCTCCGCATTATTGCTCAAGCAGAGCGCCGCCCAAGCGTCGGCCAGCTGGCAACAAGGCACGCGCGTGACGGTGTGGATGGCCTCTAATGCGTCGACCGGAGAGATCTCCACGGTGAAGACCGAACTCACCCAGATGCCGATCGTCAAGAGTTGTACCTACACGTCCAAGCTCCAGGACTACAACGAGGCGAAGTCCGAGATTCCGACGTCGGACTTCCAAGTACTGACGATTGCGGACATGCCGACGTCGTTTCGCTGCACGCCGACGATTCCCACCGATGCGCTCACCGTGATATCGACGTACCTGCACCAACCCGGTGTCTTGACGGTCACGGCACCCATTCAACAGATCCGTCAGATGAACCGGGCGATTCGTATTCTCCAGGTCGTGTTCCTCGCGCTGGCATTGGTCTTGTTGTTGTCGGCCACCGTGCTGATCTTGAACACGATCCGCATGGCGATCTTCGCGCGCCGCCGCGAGGTGTCGGTAATGAAACTCGTGGGTGCGACTAACTGGTTCATCCGCGTTCCCTACATCACCGAAGGCTTCATCCAAGGATTGCTGGGTTCGGGAGTTGCGATGCTCGCAGTATGGGCGCTGCACACCTGGTATCCGCTACATAACGAGTTCGCGTTGGACACCGCCAAACTCTGGGGCACGAACGTCGTAGTCCTTGTGGTGGGGGTCGTGATCGGCTCGGTCGGTTCGGCGATCGCGATTCGGCGCTTCCTCGACGTTTAGTCGGGCTATTGCGCGAAGTCGATGGCGAGGGAGTTCACACAGTAGCGCAGCCCCGTCGGCGTGGGTCCGTCGCTAAAGACGTGGCCCAGGTGACCGCCGCACTGTGAGCACAAGATCTCGATGCGTTCGCGCAGCAAAGTGCGGTCCACTCGTTCGATGATGCTGCCGGGTTCGCACGCGTCGAAACTTGGCCACCCACACCCTGAATCAAACTTCTGTTCGCTGGTGAAGAGGTGTTGGCCGCAGCCTCCGCAGGTGAAGACTCCCTCGGCGTCCACGTGAAGCAGTGAACCGCTGAAGGGTGCCTCGGTCGCCGCCTTGCGGAGTACGGCGAATCGCTCGGGGGAGAGCTCCGCCTTCCATTCCTCATCGGTCTTGGTCACGTCGTAGGTCATGGGCTTAGCGTAAAAGCCCGCCGACGCGCCGTGACGCGACTAGCTGAAGTGCGGACGCGGAGCTTGGGGGGTGACGCGAGGGAATTCCGGCTCGTCGTTCACCAGACGATCGATGGACCCCGCGATACCTTCGGGATCGAGCCCAATTTCGGCCAGCAGGGCGTCGGCGCTGTGGTGTTCCAGGTAGGCCCGGGGCACTCCCAGGATCCGCGTCGTGGGAAAGGGTCGTTTGAGTTCTTGGGCGCGCCCGCGCACTGCTGAGACCATGAGGGTGCCTGCTCCGCCATGACGGGTGCCGTCTTCAATGGTGATGATCCGGTCGTGCTCGAGCGCGTCGTCGATCATGGCGGGGTCCGGCGGTAAGATGCGCACGTCGTAGAGCGTGACGCGTGAGCGGTCCGCGACCAACTCCAGCGCCTCGTAGGCACTCGCCGCCATCTTGCCCAGCGCCAGCACGCAGACCGAGCCGTCGCCGCGTTGGACGCGTCGCGCGTGCAGGCCCTCACCGTGTTGGCCGTCAAAGGCGTGTGGCGGCGTCTTGGGAAATCTCAGGGCACTCGGACTCGAAAGGGCGAGGGCGTTCGTGAGCATTACCGGGACCTCGAGGGCGCTCGACGGAGCGAAGATCGTCATATTGGGAATGGCGAGGCACAACGCCAAGTCCAAGATCCCGTGGTGCGACGGTCCGTCGTCGCCCGTGATGCCCGCGCGGTCAAAGACGAATACGACGGGCAAGTCCAGGAGACCCACGTCGAGATTCGCCTGGTCGAAGGCCCGGGCGAAGAACGTCGAGTAGAACGCCACCACTGGTTTGAGTCCACCCATTGCCATGCCCGCGGCGGCGGTCACGGCGTGTTGTTCGGCGATCCCCACGTCAAAGAATCGTCGAGGATACTTCTCCTCGAAAGGCAGGAGTCCGGTGGGTCCGGCCATGGCTGCGGTGATCGCGACGATCCGCTCATCACGGCGCGCCTCGATCATGAGTGCCTCGGAGAAGACTTGGGTGAACGAGACGGTGGGGACGTCGTCTTCGTTCTTGAGACGCGGTGGCAACTTGTAATCGTGCATCTTAAGCTCGTCGGAGGTGGCGGGTTCGTATCCGCGTCCCTTCTCGGTCAACACGTGCACAACGATGGGTCCGTCCCATTCCGCCGCACTACGCAGCGTGGCCTCGAGGGACTCGATGTTGTGTCCGTCCACCGGGCCGATGTAGCGCACGCCCAGGTTCTCGAAGAACGTGTGGGGCGTCACGATCTCGCGAACCACGGCCGTGAAGCCGTCGATGCCGAAGTACGCCGCCTTGCCCAGGCGCGGCAGGCGCGGCACCAGACGGCGGATCCGCTGGCGCCACGTGAGGTAGGTGCGATTAAGCCGCAGTGACGTCAGTGAGGTCGACAGGCGCGAGATTGTGGGCGCGTAACTGCGACCATTGTCGTTGAGAACGATGACGACGCGCTGTCCACTCACACCGAGGTTGTTCAGTGCCTCGTAAGCCATCCCGCCGGTCAGCGAGCCGTCACCCACCACCGCCACGACGTGGCGACGCCCCCCGTGACCAATGAGCTCGTGACGTGCTTCGAGGGCGACGGAGAGCCCGTGGGCGTAGGACAACGCGGTCGACGCGTGCGATGACTCGATCCAGTCGTGCTGGCTTTCGGTGCGATTGGGGTACCCGGAGAGTCCGCCGCGCTTACGCAGGGCCTTGAACCCGTAGCGACGGCCCGTGAGCAATTTGTGCACGTACGCCTGGTGCCCGGTGTCAAAGAGCAGGATGTCCTTGGGCGATTCGAAGACGCGGTGCAGTGCCAGCGTCAACTCGACCACGCCGAGGTTGCTACCCAGGTGCCCCCCCGTACTTTGTACGGTCGTAATGATGAAGTCACGGATCTCGGCGCTCAATTGCACGAGTTCTTCGTGCGACAAGGCGAGGAGGTCGGCGGGGGTTTCAATCGAGTGCAAAATCACGTTGCTAGCCTAGTTCTGAGCACTTGGTGAGGACCGCGACGAACCCGTCGACAGGTCCCGCGAACGAGGAAATACCTCGACTATGGCGTCACGGACTCATTCGTGCCGGGCGAGGGCGCGACTCATATACTCAGCATTATGGCCGTCGTGTTCTGGGTAATCATCATTGTCGTGAGTGGGCTGGCCGAACTGCACACCAACGCCCTGGCCGGTCTCTTCGTAGGTGTGGGGGCCGCGGTGGCCTTCGTGGTTGCCCTCGGCGGCGCATCGTTCCCAGTGCAGGCACTCGTGTGGCTCGCCGTCACGGCCGTCACCATGGTGACGCTGCGACCCTTGGCGCTCAAGCGCTTGCATCACCCCGCCGGGGACCTCTCTCATCCCAAGGATTCCGCCCTGACCGGTCAATTCGGCGTCGTCGAGGACGAGGTCGGCGACGAGGTCCACCCCGGACGCATCAAGATTCGCGGGGAGTCCTGGCGAGCGGTGACCGATGCGGGGGCCCCGATTGCCGTGGCGACTCCCGTCGTGGTGACGCGCGCCTTCGGCACCACGCTCTACGTGTCGCCGCGCGTCACTTCGTAGTTCGTTAGTTGGGCGTGAGACCCGGCACGTCCGACATCACGCTCTTGATGGCTTGTGCCGCGCCCAACAGTGCTGCGCTCTCGGCGGGAATGATGAGTTTCGTGTTGTCGGATTCGGCGAACTTGGCCAAGGTGTCGAGTTGCAAAATGGCCACCAGTGTCGGGTCTGGCGCCTGGAGTTTGATCGCGGCGTAGACCAGCGCCACCGCCTGCGCGCGACCTTCCGCCTCGAGAATCGTGGCTTGACGTAGCCCTTCGGCGCGCAAGATCGCTGACTGCTGGGCGCCCTCCGCCTCCTTGATGGCGGCCTGGCGCTGACCATCGGCGATGTTGACCGCGGACATCTGGTTGCCTTCGGACTCGAGGATGCGCGCTCGCTTTTCCTGGTCGGCCTGCTTTTGCAGGGCCATGGCCTGGAGTATTTGCTCGGGCGGCGTAATTTCGAGGACCTCGACGCGATTGATACGCACGCCCCACTTATCGGTGGCCTCTTCCATTTGGGTCTGCAACAACGTGCCGATGCGCTCGCGCTGGGAGAAGGCCTCATCCAGCGTGATGGATCCAAACACCGCTCGCACCGACGTTCGCGCCAGATTGTCGACGCTGACGAGGTAGTCCGAGTTGGTGAACAGCGCTAGGCGCACGTCGATGACCTGGGAGAAGATGGTGGCGTTGACGATGACCGCGACGTTGTCGCGGGTGATCACCTGTTGACGGTCGCCAGTGCGGGGCGTTTCGCGCACGTCGATGATCTTCATGACTTCGATGAAGGGGACAATAAAGGTCAGCCCGGGATTGCGAATCGCCTTGTATTCGCCAAATCGCGTGACGACCCCTTCGAAACCTTGCTGCACAATGCGTACGGCCTTGACCAGTAAGACAATTGCCGCCAGGACCACGATGACGGCGACGCTCAAGATGACAATCTTCATTGGGAATCCTCTTCTCTTGGCCTCCGCCACCATTTCTCGCGTCGCGGGGGGCCTAAAGCGGAGTGTACTTGCGATGGGCGCCATTATTCTGAAGGACATGCCCGAAGCCCTGGTCCCACGCGACGTCGTCCAACGAGTCCTCAACGAGTCGATGGGTCGCGGAGCTGATTTCGCCGAGGTCTTCGTCGAAGATCGTGCCAACGCGTCGGCGTCGCTCGATCAGCGCCGGATCCAAGAGCTCAGCTCAGGTCGCAGTCGCGGCGCGGGCGTGCGCGTCGTGGTGGGTGAGACGACGGGATTCGCCCACACGACAGACCTTTCTGAGTCGGGACTATTGACGGCGGCGACTGCAGCGGCGGCCGTGGCGCGTGACGGCCGCGCGGGCGTTCGCGAAGTGAACTTGAGCGACCTGCGCGACTATCCCTCGATCGCCGACGTGTCGCCCTCGAGCGTGCCCAAGGCCCGAAAGATCGAACTCATGATGCGCGCCGACGAGATCGCGCGCTCGAGCGCCGACGCGATCAGCCAGGTCCAGGTGGGGCTCGCCGACTCGACCCGACGTTTCCTCGTCGCGAACTCCGAGGGCGTCTTCGCGGCCGACGAACAAGTTCGTACGCGCTTCGCGGTGTCGTGCGTGGCCGTGGGAGACGGTGGAATGCAGACGGGGTATCGACCCCTGGCCGCCACGCGGGGTTTTGAGTACTTGACGACTGAAGCCATTGAAGAGGCCGCGCGCGGTGCGGCGAACCAGGCGGTGACCAAATTGAGTGCTCGTCCGGCGCCGTCGGGTGACGTGCCGGTGGTCCTCGCCGGCGGCTCGGGAGGTATTTTGTTCCACGAGGCTTGCGGACACGGGCTCGAGGCCGACGCCATCATGAAGCAAGCGTCGGTGTACACCGGCAAGGTGGGCCAACAAGTCGCCAGTCCGCTAGTGACCCTGGTGGACGACGGGACGATGACCGGCGAGTGGGGGTATTTGGCCGTGGACGACGAAGGTCGGCCCGGCGCCCGCAATGTTCTCATTGAGAACGGTATCTTGACCGACTACATGTGGGACTACCTGCGCGCGCGCAAGGAGGGTCGCGCGTCGTCGGGAAATGGACGTCGCCAGAGCTACCAGCACCTGCCAATGGTGCGTATGACCAACACGTACTTGCTCGCCGGTGACTCCGACGCCGACGAGATCGTGGCCCAGACTCCACGCGGCGTGTACGTCGCGCAACTGGGCGGAGGCCAGGTCAATACCGCGACCGGGGACTTCGTGTTCGGCGCCACCGCGGCGTTCATGATCGAGAACGGGCGAATCACCACACCCCTGCGTGATTGCAACTTGATCGGTAACGGCCCCGAAATTCTGCGGCGCGTTGACGCGGTCGCGACCGACTTCTCGACGACGCCGGGCACCTGTGGCAAGGATGGCCAACAAGTGGCCGTGGGCTGTGGCCAGGCCACGATGCGCCTGTCGGGCATCACCGTCGGGGGGACCGCCTCGTGAGTGAACTCCTCGAACGCGCTCGGACTTTGCTCGAACGCGCCGCGGACGGCGAGCAGATGGAGGTGTATCTCTCGCGCGGCGTGGAGACCGAAGTGCAGGCCTACCAGGGCGGCGTCGAGAACCTCTCGAGTTCGTCGTCGGCCGAGATCGGGATTCGCATACTGATTGACGGTCCCCAGGGCGCGCGCGTCGGTACGGCGTACGCGGGCTCCCTCGACGACGAGGCCATCGCCGAGGCGCTCGAAAACGCGCGCGATAACGCCGTCTTCGCGACCGAGGACGAATTCGTCGCCTTCGCTCGGCCCGATGGCGTGGCGCCGGTGTCGCTCTCGCTCAGTGACCCGACGGTGTCCTCCACGTCCATGGACGACAAGGTCGCGATGGCGATAGAGCTCGAGGCCATGGTGCGTGCGGGCGATTCGCGGATTCGACAAGTGGACGCGGCGAACTATTCGGACTACGTGTCCGAAGCGGCCATTGCGTCGACTACCGGCATCGTCGCGGCGTTCGATCGATCGGGCTCGTACCTGTCGGTCGAAGTCATCGCGTCCGACGGCGACGAGGACCAGACTGGTTGGGGACTCTCGGTGGGTCGCGCGCCGGGCGACCTCTCGATCGAGACCGCCGCCAGTGACGCGATTCGTCGCGCGACGCGCATGCTCGGCGCGGTGAAACCCGGTTCGTCCAAGGGCGTCGCGGTGTTTGATCCGCGCACGGCGGCGACGCTGTGGTCGATCGTCGGCGGTGCGCTCAGCGGCGACGCCGTGGTGCGGGGTCGATCGTTCTTCGCGGGTCGTCTGGGCGAGGAAGTCGCCGCCTCACTGGTGACCTTGGTCGACGATCCGACCGACGCGCGTCACTTTTCGGCCAGCGCGTACGACGCCGAAGGTTTGGCCTGTCGGCGCAACGAACTCATCACCTCGGGTCGATTGCAGCAATTCGTCTACGACACCGTGTCGGGACGACGCGCCGGCACGTCGTCTACCGGTAACGCCGTACGTGGCGGGGTGGCGGGTTCGCCGTCGGCCGGTTGTCGCGCCTTGCAGGTCGAATCGGGGGAGTACGACCAGGACGAGATCTTTCGACGCGTTGGTAATGGGGTCTTCGTCGAATCATTGACGGGAGTGCACTCGGGGGTGAACCCCATTTCGGGTGATTTCTCGGTGGGTATCACGGGACTGATGATCCGTGACGGCGTCCTGGCCGAGCCCATTCGCGAGGTCACGATTGCCTCGACGCTGCAGCGCATGCTGCTCGACGTCTTACTGGTGGGAAACGACGTCCAGTGGCTGCCGGGCACCACCGCGGCTCAGACGATCGCCGTGGACAACATCGCGCTGTCCGGGAGCTAGTCGCTCGAGGACGAAGAAGAAGTCGAGGAGGTCGCCGTCGCGGCGGGCGCCGGTGTCGACGCGGGCGTAGACGATGACTCCGACGTGGTGGCGGGAGGAGTCGACGCCGATGAGGAACCACGAGAATCAGTCTTGTAAAAGCCAGAGCCCTTGAAGACGATGCCCACGCCGGAAAAGACCTTGCGCAACTCGCCGCCACAGGCTTCGCAGACGCGTAGCGGCGCGTCGGCGAACTTCTGCACGGCTTCGACCCGTTGGTGGCAGGCCCGGCATTCGTATTCGTAGGTTGGCATCAACCATCTCTTTCACTGGAACCTAGACAGTTTAGTCTCGCGCCTTCTTCCTTCGACCCCCGGTCGGTAGCATGACGAGGTGGACGAATTCCACCAACTACGACCAACACCCCTCGGTGGAACGTTTCCGCGTGACCGGGGGCCCACCGAAGTCACCGCGCGCCGGGCTCTGGCCCGCTGTCGGGTCATGATGGCTCCCGAGACCACCGCGGCAATCGCCTCCAACACGACTCCCAAGGGCGACGTCTTGGCCACCGCCCGCGTGGCGGGTATTCAAGCCGCCAAAGCCGCGGCGACGTTGCTCCCGATGGCCCACCCGGTCCTGGTCGGCAACGTCTTTGTCAACTTCATCGTCGCCGACGACCACATCGACGTCGAGGCCGGCGTCGATACAGTCGATCGCACCGGCGTCGAGATGGAAGCTCTAGTGTCGGTGACCGTCGCGGCCCTGACGATCTACGACATGTGCAAATCCATGGACCGCGCCATGACCATTGAACAGGTCGCCCTGTGGGAGAAGACTGGCGGTCGCTCGGGACCGTGGCGTCGCACCGCGGTCGACGGTGACGTCGACGGCCTGGGTTGAGTTCTACCGGGTCCGGAACCGGTACCCTTCACGGTGATGGAAGCGAATCATGAGTAGCCCGCGCGCCGGAGCCGAACCCAGTCGAGAGCGCATCGTCGCGCTGGTCTTGTTGTTGCAACGCGCCTGCACCGACGCGCACGCGCTGACCCAGGACGAAATCGTGCGCGACCTCAGGATCGATGAATACCCCTCGACGTCGAAGTACCCCAAGAAGGTCCCGGCCTACCTCGGTAACGAAACAGCCATTCGCCAGAAGTTTGAGCGCGACAAGGCGCGCATCCGCGAACTTGGCTTTCAAATCGAGACCGTCACGCGCGCCGATGACCTAGTGGGCTACCAGATTGACCCGAGCAGTGGCTACGCCCCGCCGATCCACTTCACCACGGGCGAACGGCGCGTCGTCGCGACCGCGCTCGGAATCTGCGGATTCGGAAAATCAGGCGCCTTCAGTGTTTTTAATGACGGACCCGCCGGCGACGGGGGTCTCGAGTTTTCCGCCTACCTCACGCCGGTGATTCGCGCCATCAAGGTGCACCGTGCGGTGAGCTTCGAGTACCAGTCGTCGGTGCGTAAGACGCGCGTGGTCGAACCACTCGAGATCCTGCACGAGCGCGGTACGACGTACCTGGTGGCGCGCGAAGTGGGTGCCGGCATGATCAAGGGATATCGTTTCTCGCGAATGACTTCCATGCCGGTGGTACTGGAAGACCGTTTCGTGGTCGATCAGGCCACGCGCGAACTGGCGACCTCGTGGCGGCCCCAGTACCAAAAGCGCCCCACCCCCATTGACGTCGTCGTCCTCACCAATCGCGATTACGCCGACCTCATCGTGCGTCAATACGATGGCGCCACCGCCGCCGTCAAAAAAGATGAGCGCGTGGAAGTTGGGATCACCTTTGACAGCCCCCACGGGGCCCTGCGCTTCCTCCTCGAGGGGGCGGAGCGGGTACGACTGGTGAGTCCGAAATCTCTCGTTAAGGACCTCAAGGACTGGCTCACGCGGGTGAATCGCGGCAAGGCGCCCGACGCCGCGGCGATCAAGTTCCCCTCCCTCGCCGCCGGCGATGTCTTAGGACAGACGCTGCAGTTGCTGCACGCCGTCTACAACTCGGAGGACGGACTGCGCGTGTCGGATTTGGCGAAGCGTTTTTCTCTCGACCCGGACCTGGTGCGCTTGATTATGGGGCGTCTGGTCACGATGGAACCGATGGTCGATGTCTTCGACGGGGCCATGGCGTTTCCTGCGCGGGTCATCAAGGACTGCGACGACTGGGACCACGAGGACACCGACGACTCCACGTACCGCGCGGAGTTCGTCTCGGGTGACGACGAACCGTCGCCCTTCATGTGGCGTGACCTCTTCGAGCTCAACGTCGCCCTGCGCGAGGCGTCGCGACTCTTCGAGGATCCGGCCATTTTTTCGGCCATCGAGAAGATTGAAGAAGTGACCACCCACTTCATGCGCATCGAACACCCCCACAACGAGCAACTCCTTTCGGCGGTCTACGAGGCGGTGACCTCGCGAGAACAGTTGAAGATCACCTACAACTCCGCAACGTCCGAATCAGCCGAGGAACGCTGCATCGAACCCTACGAAGTGAAGGTTCTCAACGGACATACCTACGTGCGCGCCTTTTGCCTGACGCGCAACGACTGGCGAACGTTTCGTGTCGACCGCATTGGTTCGATCCTCGCGAAGTCGCCGATTACTGAGGATCGCGGCGCGGACCCGGTGGCCAATTGGTTGACCGCGGTCGGCGAGGAGGGCGAAGAGGTCGTCGTCATCGTCGACGGCTTCGCGCGTTACATTTTCGAGCCACTTCCCGGAGCGCAGTGGGTGACCCTGGCTGACGGTCGCCACGCGGTGCGCTTTCACTCATCCGAGACCAGTTTTCTCGACCATCTGATGCTCCTGGCCGGTCCCGGCGCGGTGGTGGCCACCGACAAGTTCGCAGCTGCGGGCCACGCTCTCGCGGAAAGAATCACCAGTCAGTTGTAGGCGACCGTTGGGCCTCGCGAGGAGGCCCCATGCTGCGACTGTTGATTCGACGATCGAGGGACGTCTCGTACCTGAGCGACGACCCCGCGCTCGAGTTAGAGGGACTGCGTGACGGTCCCGCTCAATGGTGGCTGCGCGGCACGGGCGACGTCAGTCGTGACGAGGACGCACTAAAGGTGCTCACGACGAGCGAGCGCTCGCGTGTCGTCGGGTACGACGTGGTCATCGCCGCTCCTCGGCCCGTTTCGATCCTGGTGGCCGTGGACCCGTCACAGGCCAGCGCGGTGATCGACGCGCATCGCGGGGCGGTGCGCGAGGCGATGGAGTACCTCGAAGAGCGGGCGCTGGTGGTGCGCGATCGTCGCGGCGGTGACGATCGTGAGATTCAAGCCCCGTGGGCACACGTCGCGTCCTTCACTCACGGCGTGAATCGACACGGCGAGCCGCACCTGCACGACCACGTCCTGGTGGGCGCGCGCCCCGACGGGGCGCGCGGCGTCCTTGACTCGCGCGCTCTCTTCGCGCACGCTCGCGCTGCCGACGCCCTCTACCGCTCTTCACTACGTGCTGGCGTCGCGCGGGCCACGCCTCACGTCCCGTGGCGGTCCTTCGAGGGGGTCGAACACGTGGCCGGTCTCGACGAGGGGTATCGCGTGTTGTGGGGTGGTCACTTCGCCGATCGTGGGGCCAAGCTCCACTGGACGCGCGACGACGCCCAGTCTGCCTGGGAACGCGACCTCGAGCGTTTCGAGACGCACGGGGCCGTCGTCGTGCCGCCGCGCTCACCACGCCACCTTGACGAGCACTCGTTTCGTGCGGCCCTCGAGGGCCGCCCCACGATCGCGCGACGTCACGTGGTCGAGGCCTGGGCCAACGCGGCGACCTTTGGTCGGGCGGCGCGCGACGTGACGTCCAGTGTTGACCTGCTCTACCCAGCGATCGGTCGCGCCCGAGGGGTGCGGGAGGAATCTCTGAGTCTTCGCGACGCTCGAATGATCAGCGAGACCAACGTTCGCGGCCCGCGCCCGCTGGACGCGCACGAACTCGATTCGTGGCGTCAGCGGTCACGGGATCGATCACGCGACGGCGTGGGGCGCTCGAGGTAGCGACGAAATCGCGGGTCAGTGTACGAAGGGGTGAGCTCGATCCACCGAAGGTGTTTTCGCTCGTTGAGTCCTAGCGCGTGCCCCTCGCGTCCGCGCGCGACGTCACTCATCGACGCGTTGTCACGTTCGACCCACGACTGCGAGTACCCCTCGGCGCGGCCCCGGCGCGACCGTTGCACGTTGTGCGAGGGCACCATCGACCGTCCGGCGAGGTGTTGGATCATCTCCAGGGTGGTCCGATCAGCAATACCGGGCAGCACCACGGTGGTGGGAAAGAGCGACAAAAATCCGTCGGCTTGAGGACCCCAGCGACTCCTCGCTTGACTGAGGTCTTGGAGACAGGCCAGGGTGATAACGCCTTGACCTCCACCTTCGGACACGATGCTGGTGAGTCGCGGCAGCGGCGCGACGTTGGCGAGCTCGTCGAGTGCCAGTAACAATCGCGCCCCCTCGTGGTGTCGGTCGTAGGTCGTGTGCACGACCTCTTCGATCATGCCCACCACGAGGGGCACCGTCACCGCCTGATAGCGACTCGGCGCGACGACGTGCAGTTGGTGTGGTCCCGAGAGGAATTGGTTTACGTCGAGGGGTGCTTCGCGCGCGGCGGCTCTCGCCGCGTCGGTGCGCATACCGGCGAAGAGACCCGAGGCCGTTGACCAGATTCCCGAACGTTCGCGCTCCTCGGTGGCCAAGACGCCGCGCAGGAGTGTCACCGACGGGTGGACTTCTCCGTAGCGCGTGACCAGGACGTTTATGTCATCGTCGGCCGCTCGCCCGTCGACGCGCGCGGCCAGTTGTCCGAGCGATTCCCCCCTCAGGGCGCCCGCGTGCAACAGCGGCGCGACGAGTGCTCCCGCGCGTTCGTTCCAGTGCGACTCACCCTCGTCCAGGTGTCGGCGACGACTGACGTCGACGAGGCTGCGCGCGGCGAGAACCGCCCCGTCCCAACTGCGCGCTTGACGAAGGGGCGAGTACCCCACGCGCATCACGCCCGGGGGCGTGACCACGGTGCCCGAGGGATCGAAGAGCAACGTCACGGCGTCGCGACGCGCGTGACTCATCACTCGCACGACGTCGTCTTTGGTCGACGTGATGATGCACGATCGCGACGTCATCAAGAGGTTTGGAATGATGAGCGACGTTGTCTTGCCGCTGCGACTCGGACCCAAGACCAACGTCGAACGTTGCTCGCCGCTGGACACGTCGTGGTGTTGCGCGCGTCCGAGATAGATGCCGTGATCGATCGTCACGAAATACAACTGTTGGAAAAAAGTCGACAATGCTTGACATTGGTGTGTAAAGCGAGTGGACTTTAAGTGTCCTTTGCGGAGGGGACGTGAACACGAAAGTTATTTTTGAAATAACTGAGTGGTTCTCTTCGCAAGAGACCGTGCACTGCGAGCAGTCGTCGTACAGCTGGGAAGCTGGGTGACACATGGTCGAGTACATGTCGATCAAGGCGGTACCGACAACGAGGTCACCACGATGGTGACGTCGAGGTCCCAATTTGATTCAACGTTGAAACCCAAGGAGGAAAAGTGGCACCAGCCGCGAAGAAGGCCGTAGCCAAGAAGGCTCCTGCAAAGAAGGCCGCAGCTAAGAAGGCTCCGGCCAAGAAGGCCGCTGCCAAGAAGGCTCCGGCTAAGAAGGCAGTTGCTAAGAAGGCTCCCGCCAAGAAGGCCGCCGCCAAGAAGGCTCCGGCGCGCAAGGCCGTAGCGAAGAAGGCTCCGGCGCGCAAGGCCGTAGCGAAGAAGGCCCCGGCCCGCAAGGCCGCCGCCAAGAAGTCAGTTGCTAAGAAGGCTCCGGCGCGCAAGGCCGTAGCGAAGAAGGCTCCGGCCAAGAGGGCCGCCGCCAAGAAGGCTCCGGCCAAGAGGGCTGCCGCTAAGAAGTAGTGGAAGTACTGCGTCGTTCTCGATCGAGAACGTGCGACACGAGGGGGTCGAAAGACCCCCTCGTGTTCTTTTACTCCACGATGTCCTCGGCGTAGTCGACGTCGAATCTCCAGGGACTATTCGTCACGACCCGACTGACGAGACGAAGTCGACGCGACTCGCGCTCGTGGGCCTGGGCGGAACCCGGTCCGTAGTGAAACGTGAAATCCAGTTTGCTCGGCAACGCCAGCACGTTGGTTCCGGTGCCGTGCGAATCGGTGACCACGGTGAGTCCCGGCGAGGGGTCGAAGTCGCCGAGACCCGTGGGTTGGCGCAGGTCGCCGTGCACGATCACGAGACGTTCGAAATTCTCGGACAAGATCCGGTAGGCGTTGGTGACGGCCTCGTTCAGGTCCCGGGCCGTGGACTCGATGACGTCGACTCCCCGGGCTCGGGCGAATTCGGCCACGTCAGTGGACTCGCACGCGACGAAGACGGGGCGAGGTTGCGACGCGGCGAGGACGCGATGGGCGAGTGATCGCGCCATGTCGTCGACGCCGACGACGCCCGAGTCGCGCAGTCGCGACTTCGCGACCGTAAAACCCTTCAGTGGGACCAATATCGCGAGGTTCTCCACCGCGTTCATCCTACGGCTCTTCGCGGTGTGGTGTCGACGTGAGTGGTACGCACAATGTCGCCAAAAAGCCTGTTCGACAGGGGCCTCAGGCGGTCAAAAGACTATGATTTGTTGTTAATGACTTCGCTGCTGTCGGTAAACAACCTGTCGGTTCAGTTCGCCGTACAAAAGAGATTGGCGACCGCGGTCGACGCCTTTTCTCTCAACGTCGAGCCCGGTGAATGCGTTGGTTTGGTGGGTGAGTCCGGGTGCGGCAAGACCACGACCGGGCTCGCCATCATGCGACTACTACCCAATAACGGCAAGATTTCGGCGGGTAACGTGGTGCTCAACGGTGTCGATCTAGCGTCGCTGAGCGAAGTGGAAATGCAAAAGCACCGGGGCAAGTCGGTGGCGCTCATCCCCCAAGACCCCATGAGTTCGCTCAACCCCACGATGAAAATTGGCCGGCAGATCGGCGAGGGTCTGCGCATCCACAATGGCGCCAGCGACGCCGACGCGCGCAAGCGCGCCCTCGAAGTCCTCGAGATGGTCGAGATGCCGCGCCCGTCGGAACGTCTCGACCAGTATCCCTTCGAACTCTCGGGTGGACTACGCCAGCGCGTGATCATTGCCATGGGACTCGTCTGCAGTCCGACGCTGCTCATCGCGGACGAACCTACGACGGCACTCGACGTGACGATTCAGGCACAGATCCTGGACATCTTGGATAATTTGCGCCACGAGCTCAAAATGGCGATGTTGCTGATCACCCACGACATGGGGGTGATTGCTGGTCGAAGCGACCGAGTGGTCGTCATGTACGCGGGCAAGAAGGCCGAAGAGGCACCCACCGAGGCCTTATTCCACGAGATGCACCACCCCTACACCCAGGCGCTCCTCGCCTCCATGCCGAGCATGGAGAACACGTCCAAGCACGAGTTGTCCTCCATCGCGGGGATGCCACCCAACTTGAGTAAGACGATTGTGGGGTGTCGGTTCGCGCCGCGCTGTGAATTCGCGACCGACCAGTGCCGAGAAGTGGATCCACCCCTCGAGGGCACTAGCGATCACGTTTTCGCGTGTTTTCACCCGACGTCGGGGCCCAAGCCAATCGAAGTACGTGTCGCGAGTGCCGCGGTGGCGGCCACGCCGCGCAAGGAGCTGTTGCGCGCCCAGGGACTGGTCAAGGAGTTCGAGATCAAAGCGGGCGTGGTGCGCCACAAGGTCGGTGCCATCCACGCGGTCTCGGACGTTACCTTCACCTTGTACGAAGGCGAGACGTTTGGTCTCGTGGGCGAATCGGGATGTGGCAAGACCACGATCGGTCGAATGTTGGTGGGTCTGGAGACGCTGACTGCTGGCGAGGTCTACTTCGACGGTGAACTCGTCACCGCGAAGGGCCACACCCCCACGCGCCAATCTCGTCGCGATCGTCAGATGATGTTTCAAGATCCCTACGCGTCACTAGATCCGCGAATGAAAGTCGCGCAGATTCTGGGCGAACCCCTCGCCATCCAAAAGGTGGGCTCGAAGAGTCAACAAGCACAGCGAGTCAGCGAACTGCTCTCGTCGGTGGGCCTCGACCCACAAGTCGCCGATCGCTATCCGCACGAATTCTCGGGCGGACAGCGACAACGCATCGGCCTCGCCCGCGCTCTGGCTTTGAATCCGCGACTCATCGTCGCCGACGAGCCGGTTTCGGCCCTCGACGTCTCCGTGCAGGCACAGATCTTGAACCTGATGAAAGAACTGCAGCGCCAATACGGGATGTCGTACGTGATGGTCAGTCACGACCTGGCGGTCGTCTATTACATGGCGGACACGATCGCGGTCATGTACTTGGGCAAGATCGTCGAAATCGGCGACGCGGAATCGGTCTTTCGCTCACCCGCCCACCCCTACACGCAAGGCCTCCTTAACGCGGTGCCAATTCCCGATCCGGCACTGGCGAAGTCCCAGCGTGGCGTGCAAGTGACGGGGGAACTTCCGTCGGCAGTGAATCCACCGTCGGGATGCCGTTTTCGAACTCGATGTCCCAATGCGCAAGAACTATGTGCTCAAGAAGAACCGCAGTTCCGATCATTCGGTGAGCGTCAAGATGCCGCGTGTCACTTCCCCATGAAGTCACCAGTCGCCATCTCGACTCACGCGTAGCGCGACGGCCCTCGCGCGTTCAATACCGGTTAGCGTTCGAGCAGTCGGACTTCGAACGCGTCGCGCAGAGCTTCACCGATGTAGGTAATGGCGACGATGACGAGGATGAAGATAACTGCCAGGGGGTAAAGTTGCCACCAGTACCCGTTAGCGAGGTACTGCGACGCATTGTTGAGCATCGTACCCCAGTCCGTGGCAGGCAAGGGGATTCCCAGACCGAGGTAACCCAGCGTGGTCAAGAACAAGATCGCGTCCGCGACGGCGAATGTGGCCACAGTGACGATGTTGCTGACAGAGTTGGGAAAGACGTGCCGTCGAATAATGTGCCATCGTCCGGCACCCATGGCTCGCGCCGCCTGAGAATAGTCCAATTGTTTTATCAAGAGGGCGTCGCCGCGGATGATACGAGCGTTGCCGAACCAACCAATGACGCCGATTACCGCGATCAGATTGACGGTCGTGCGTTGAAAGATGGTGACCAGGGTGAGGAGCAAGAACAACACGGGAATGGAGAGAAAGGCGTCGAGGAGGCGCATGAGGAACGTATCGACCAGGCCACCGAGAAAGCCTGACACCATGCCGTAGAGGGTTCCGATGACGATGGTGATCACTCCCGCGAGCATGCCAAGGGTCAGCGAGTATTCTCCTCCGAACATGATGCGACCCAGTTCGTCATAGCCGGAACTGTCAGTGCCCAACAAGTCGTGCGCCGATGGTGGGCCGTTTTGTGGCGCGAGAAGCGCTTGCGCCTGGTCCGTCTGATTGGTGTGCCAGATCAAGGGTCCGACAAAACACAGGAGGACGACAAAGACGAGGTACGCGACCGAGGCGATGGCCAATTTGTTTTGCAAGAAAATGCGAAGTCGCTGACGCCATAGTGGAACGAAGGCGTCGAACGTGGCCTCCCCATTTTCCGAAGACAGATTGACGGGCACCAATCCCGCGTCCGTCAAGACCTCGCCAACTGGAAGCTCGCCAGAGAACGTCATTTGCGTCCCTCGACGCGAACGCGCGGATTCACTACGCCGAGCATGATGTCGGCGATCAAGTTACCCGCCAGGGTCATGATCGTGGTGAGCAACGTGATGCCGAGCACAAGGGGTATATCAAGGTACGTCGCGGCCTGCACCGTTTGGTAGCCGATGCCTTCATAATTGAACACCTCTTCGATGATGAGGGCTCCACCAAAGAGGCCCGGCAGAAAGAGGCCGAGGATAATGATGATCGGTCCGAGGGCGTTTCGAAACGAGTGGCGAAACAGAACGCGCATTTGCGAGCACCCTTTGGCGCGCGCCGTTCTGATGTAGTCCTGCACCAGGACGTCCAGCACCGCGCTTCTCATGAAGCGACTGAGGAACGCCAGATTGAGCAAGGTGAGCGCGGCGACCGGCAGGAGGAAAGCCTTGGGGTCATAGAAAATAGCCAGCGACGAACTGCCATTGGGCACTGGTGGTAGGTGAATGCTATCGATGCTGAACCACGTGATCATGAGTAACGACAACAAGAATGCCGGGACACCGTAGAGAACGAACAAGACGTTAGTGACCGAATAATCGAAGGCAGTGTTGCGCTTCGATGCCTGAAGGATGCCGAGGGGTAGAGCGATGATGACCGACAAGACGAGTGACGCCAACGCGATCCAGATCGTGCGGGGGACGAAGGTCTTGATGATGCCCCATACTGACGACGTTTGGCGCCACGAGTACCCAAGATTGAAGTGAAAGACGACTCCCGAGAAGTAGTCCCAAAATCGCACGTAGAACGGTTTGAAGATATCGTGCGTCACTCCCCACTGATGAACTGCGGACGGACTCGCGTGATTTTGGAGCGCTATATAGGCCGGGGCGAGAATTCCACCGGTCTCGAAGTAGGGGAGGATGAAGGTGAAAAACATCACGATCACGAACACGACGAACGACTGAATGAGTCGCCGGATGAGGTAGGCAATCACGGAAGAAGTTTATCAGTGAATAGTGCTGTATTCCCTTGCCTGATCTCGCTATTCGCTACTTAGTCGCACGACAAATGACCTCGACAAAAACGGAGGACCTCCCGTTCTCGGGAGGTCCTCCGTTTGTTACTGCTACCGGGGTGTTCTTTGGCTAGAAGTAGTAGTACTCCGGCATGAAGTTTTCCAGCGTGTTCGGTGTGAAGCCAATCTTGCTCTTGAGAGTCTTGATGGCCTCACCGATACCACCCTGCACGTAGTTATCAGTGGTATTGGGCTGGTACAGCACCGGTAACTGCTGTGCGGCGATGTTGGCGAAGGTGGCCAATGAGGCCGTTCCGAACGTCGTCGTCTTCACGGCAGCGGTCAGCGGCCCGTAACTATAGGCACCGATGTTGAAGCTGGCACCGGGCACGAACAATGATTCGCCCGAGGGGTAGTAGTCCGGCGCGTAGATCCAACCAGCACCCCAGAGGCAGATGCTCCAGTTGGTGGTCTTGCTCACGCAGTCACCGACCACCTTGTTGAAGGGCTCGGGCAACGTCGTGGCGTTGATGCCAATGGACTTCCATTCGGACACCTCGGTGGCCACTTGGACGGCCAGCTGCGGGATGCCGCTGCCGTACTCCAAAGCGACGTTCAACTTGTTGCCCTTAGAAATACCCTTACCGCACTCGCTCGCGCTAGTCCCGGGCTTCTGACAGGTGGCGCTGCCACCGTTCAGGACCCAACCATGGCTCGTCAATAGGCCGAGGGCCTTCGCCGGGCTGTACGGGTAGGGGTTCTTGGTCGACACGGGACCGGAGATGGCCTTCGAGGTCACCGGCGGCAACGGGTTGATCTGCTGGTAGCCGTAGCCCTTTTGAATCTTTTGGATCATGAGGGGCTGGTCCACCGTTAACTGCAAGGCCTGTCGAACGTAGAGCTGGTTCAAGTACTTGGAGTTCGGATTGTCCGCTTTGAAGTTGTAGGCCGCGTAGTCCACCGACCACGGAGCGCCGACTTCAAGGTTGTACTTGCTCGCGACGGGCGCCCAGTTTGCACCGGGGTGCGATGGGGTGCCGTTCTGAGTCAAGTTCGTCGTGTCGACGTAGCCCAAGTCAATACGACCTTCGCGAAGTGAAACTTCTTCGGCAGCAGCGGTAGTGAATGGAAGTTCAACCACTGACGCGACCATGGACTTCTGAGGTCCGGAGTACGCCGAATTGGGTACGAAGGTGACGTTGCCGATGTTGTCGAAATGAGTCATCTTGTACGGCCCACTGACGCCGCTCTGCCACATGGCACCCGTGTAAGTGCTTTGGGTACCGGCTTGCTTGGCGAGGTACGTGTACACCGCGGTACACGCAGTGTCCGTTGCCTTGGTGCCGTACGCACCGGTCGCGCAGGTGGATGGCGAGTTGGCCGCAGTGAGGTCCCACGAATTGGCCATCGGTGTGATCTCCGACAAATAGTTGTACAAGATCCAGTTGGGGTTGACCGACTTCGAGAAGTGCAGGATCACCTTGTTTCCCGAACCACTGGCAGATGACATCTGGTCGGGAATTCCGTAGCCCGCGTTGTAGCCGCAGTAGTTGGTCTTCTCGGCGTGGTACATGTTCAAGAAGAACATGACTGATTCCGCGTTGATGGTCTGACCGTCGGCGAACTTCCAACCCTTCATATTGATAGTGATCGTCTTGTTGCCGCCGCTAAAGACCGGCGTACTGGCCACGGAGAGTGACGGCGTGTACGTCGCGTTGGCACCGTAACCGAACCAATACAAGGGACGATACATCTCGAACTGGAAGGCGTTGATGTTCGCGACTGAGAAGTAAGTGCACGACATGAACGGGAAGATGTAATCCGGCTGTGCGCCCGGACCTTCGGCTAAGGTCAGCGTCCCTTTGGGGGTCGCGGCACCACTCACCGCGCTCGGAGCTACGAGGCCCAGCGTCAACGCGCCAGCCGCGAGGCCGAGGGTTGTCGCAAGCCGCAGCTTGTGTCTGATTTGCATAGTCTTATTGCCTCCCTAAACCACCGGAGTGGTTGATTGAACCTACCCACCAGTACGGCGGGCTGGTTGTCACTGTATCTGTAGGTGGGGTCCTTCACAAGAGAACAGTGTGAAGATCGTAAGAATTAATCAAGAAGAAATCGTCATCTCGTCACCGTGCCGGCGCCACCACAACCCTATTTTTGCAATAAATCACTGGCTTTTGCGCTACTACGTGGGTACGCGTCTCCGCCAGGCGACACGTAGCGCGACGCGCCTTCTCAGATTGTTGGTGTCCAAACGATCGCGCCCAAGTCAAGGACTCGATGGATCACTTCGCTCGGAAGTTAAGCGAGGTGCGCCAGACCAGACAACTGATGGACGAGACTGACTACTGATGAACAGAACGCCGTCGGTCCAGCCTCCCTACCGCCCCGTCACTGCCGTGACCCGGTCGTGAAAGTGATCGACCCCCACCTCGAAGTAGAGGCACGACTTTTCGCCGACGGCGTCACTTTCGTTGGCGCGATGGACGAGGTGGGACGTGGAAGTGCCTTTGGTCCGTGTTCGGTGGGACTCGTTCTGCTTGACGCCCACGCCGGCGCGTTCCCGGTGGGACTGCGCGACAGCAAGTTGCTTAGCGAGAGTGCCCGAGAGCAACTCGTCGCACCACTTTTCACCTGGGTGAGTGACTTCGCCGTGGGTCACGCGAGCGCCGCCGAGATCGATGAGTTTGGCCTGACCGCGGCCCTGCGACTGGCGGGGCATCGCGCTCTGCATGAGGTGTCACTGCGACCCGACGTGCTTCTATTGGACGGTCGTCACGATTGGCTGAGTCCGCCGAGCCAGGGTTCGCTATCGGGTCCCGTCTACCCGATAGTGGTGGTTCCGCCAGTGCGCACGATCGTCAAGGGGGACCTGACGTGCGCCTCGGTCGCGGCGGCGAGCGTCCTTGCCAAGGTGGCACGCGACCATCTGGTGCGCGATCTGGCCAGGCAATTCCCGGGCTACGACGTGGAGAACAACAAGGGGTACGTCACCGCGACGCATGCGGCTGCGCTTCGGCGACTCGGGCCGAGCCTTCACCACCGGGTGTCGTGGAACCTCCCCGCTCACGACATGACTGCTACGACGACCCTCGGCCTCGCTTAGGTCCCCAGTTTTTCGAAGGTCTCACGTATTTCCTTCGCCAAGAGGTCCGGGTGCGAGAGGTGCGCCCCGTGGGGGAGTCCGGCCAGTTCCTTCACCTCAAAAAGGGGATTGGCGCGAGTGAGGGTGCGCGCGAGTTCGTGGTAGTACGGCGCGGCGCGCTGGTCCCCGTAGAGATAACGCACCGGCGTGTGGATCTCGTCGATCTCGAAGGGCGCGAGGGTGGTCGTCATTTCGCGCAAGTCCGCACTGAGGGCGGGTCCGTCGAGACGGCGAGATTCCTGTTCCCATTCACTGAGGTGTTCCCACGACGAGTCGGAAACGACGCGGCGAAAGAAGCGCTCCGCTTCGCGGTCCGGGCTCTCTCCGGGACTCGGCGTGGGCGACGGTCGGGCAATGATCCACGGCAACGGTGATTCGTACACGACGGCGACCTGGGCGACGTCGGGGTGCCGAGCCACCAGCGTCAACGCAACGAGGCCGCCGAAGCTGTGACCGAACACGATCAATGGCGCCGTGGGCGAGATCCAATCGATGACTCGTTGAAGGTCGTTGACGTCCTCGTCGAGAGTGCCCGGTCCGAGCGAGCGCGATCGCTGGTACCCACGCCGGTCGTAGGTCGCGACGTCGAAATCTTCCAATCGTCGACTCAGACGAGTAAACGACGACGCCCGATCGAGTCCGCCGTGGACAGCCACGACGTGAGCCCGCGGGCTCACGACGTGGTGGCGAGCGACGCCCAGCTCGCCCAGCGGTGAGGGTTCCAGGTAGCGCAGTCCCGACGTCGTTGGGGCGCTCTCCACGGACCAAAGTTACCGGCTGACCTTGGGACCGGCGTCGCGTTCACCACGCCCCCAGTGATGGCCTATATCCATACGCTCTCGCGCCTAATGCAATTAGGCTGGGTCTGTGACAACCCCCCCTGAATCCCCCGTTTCTCACGCGCAAAAGGGTTCCTTTGGACCGAATGCCTGGCTGGTCGACGACATGTACGACCGGTTCCTACAGGACCCCACCGCCGTCTCGGCGAGTTGGCGTGAATTCTTCGCCGACTACCAGCGCTCGCCCGTGCCCACGGTGGCGAACGCTCACGTCAGTGCACCCGCGCCCCTCGCTAAGCCCGTCGAGGTCAACACGGCCGCGGTGGCGTTGCGGGGCGCGGCCGCGCGCATCGTCACCAACATGGAAGCGTCGTTGTCGGTGCCCACGGCAACCAGCGTGCGCACCGTGGCGGCACGGTTGCTCGAAATCAACCGGGCATCCTTGAATGAGTCGCTAGCGCGTACGACCGGCGCCAAGGTTTCCTTCACCCACCTCATCGCCTTTGCCATCATCAAGGGCATCGGCGCGATTCCGTCAATGAACGCCACGTTCGTCGATTCCATTGACGCCAAGGGGACCCCCGGCATCATTCGTCACGAACACGTGGGCCTGGGTCTCGCCGTGGACGTACTGCGCCCCGACGGCACGCGTAATTTGCTCGTGCCAGTCATCCGTGACGCGGACACCATGGATTTTCGCGACTTCCTCTTGTCCTACGAAGAGATCGTTCGCAAGGTCCACAACGCCACCTTCGGTGCCGACGACTTCGTCGGGGCGACGTGCTCATTAACCAACCCCGGCACCCTCGGTACGGTGCAGTCGGTCCCGCGCCTCATGCCGGGCCAGGGAGCGATCTTTGGCGTGGGGGCCCTCGCGTGGCCGGCCGGCTTCGAAGCTGCCGATCCGACCGCCCTGGCTGACCTCGGCGTGGGCAAGGTGCTCACCTTGACCTCGACTTACGACCACCGCATCATTCAAGGTGCCGAGTCGGGGTTGTTCTTGAAGTACGTGGCCGAGTGCTTGACCGGGGCGCACCACTTCTACGACGACGTCTTTGAATCGCTGGGCATTCCCTACGAACCAGCGCGCTGGTCGAAGGACCTGCACACCACCAGCAACGTAAGCGACCACGATCAGATCTTGAAGCGGATCCGCGTGCAAGAACTCATCAACATGTTTCGCGTGCGTGGGCATCTCAACGCGCATCTGGATCCTCTGCACACCGAGCCGCCGGCGCTGCACCCCGAACTCGACCTCGCTACCTACGGTCTTTCGATCTGGGATCTGCAGCGTACGTTCGTGGTCGACGAACTCGCGGGAAGGTCCGAGGCGACGTTGGAAGAGATCCTCGCGATCTTGCGCGACGCCTACTGTCGCACCACCGGTATCGAATACGGGCACATCATGGACCCGGCCCAAAAGCGATGGATCCAAGACCGCGTCGAGGGCGTCTCGACCACCACGCCGGTCGAGGAGCAAAAGCACATCCTCGAGGCGCTGAATGAAGCTGAGGTGTTCGAACGATTCCTGCACTCGCGGTACGTGGGTCAAAAGCGCTTTGGTCTCGAGGGCGGCGAGTCGACGATCGTCGCACTGCAGGTCATTCTCGACGCCGCGGCGGACCAGGGCGTCAGGGAATCAGTCATCGGCATGGCGCACCGGGGGCGCCTCAACGTGCTCGCCAACGTCGTGGGCAAGTCCTACAGTGACATCTTCTCCGAATTCGAGGGCAATCTCGACCCCGAGAGCGTGCAGGGTAGTGGCGACGTCAAGTACCACAAGGGCGCGCGCGGCGTGTACAAGAACGCCAACGGCGCCACCATCAACGTCTCGATGGCCTCCAACCCGTCTCACCTCGAAGCGGTGAGCCCGGTGGTCGAGGGAATCGTGCGGGCCAAGCAGGACCAGGTCGTTCGCCCCAGTGACGGTACGACGACCATTCCCGGACCGGACCACTTTCCCTATCTCCCCATTCTCGTGCACGGTGACGCGGCCTTCGCTGGTCAGGGCGTGGTCGCCGAGACCCTCAACCTCTCGCAGTTGTCGGGGTATCGCGTCGGTGGTGCGGTGCACATCGTGATCAATAACCAGGTGGGCTTCACTACGGCGCCCGAGTCCGCGCGCTCGAGCTTTTACCCCACTGACATTGCCAAAATGATTCAGGCACCGATCTTTCACGTCAACGGTGATGACCCAGAAGCGTGCGCGCGCGCCGCGCGTCTCGCGTACGACTACCGTCAGGAATTTCACCGCGACGTCGTGTTAGACATCGTGTGTTATCGCCGTCACGGGCACAACGAAGGCGACGACCCGAGTTACACCCAGCCCCAGATGTACAAGATCATCGACCAGATGCGTTCGGTGCGTAAGGTCTACACCGAGACGTTGATCCGTCGCGGTGACATGACTCTGGAGGACGCGGAGTTAGCGCTCGACCAATTCAACGAACGTCTGCAGAGCGTCCTCGACGAAGTGCGAACGGTGCCGGTACCCACACTCGAAACGGTGCCCGTCAACGAGATCCCCGCCGACGTGAAGGCTCCCGCCACCGGGGTGGCGAAAGACCGATTGCTCGAAATCGCGCGCGTCACGATGTCGGCGCCCGGCACGTTCACCATCCACCCCAAGCTCGAGCGCCAGTTCGTACAACGGCGCGCGTTGTTGGAATCGGGTGAGGTGGACTGGGCGCTCGCCGAAGCACTGGCCATTGGTTCACTGGCGCTCGAGGGCACCAACGTGCGTCTCACGGGGCAAGATTCGCGTCGCGGTACCTTTTCGCACCGGCACGCGGCGTTGATCGACTACGAGAATGGCGCCCAGTACGTGCCCCTGGCGAACTTGAATTCGCCGGGCTTTTTCACGGTGCGCGACTCGTTCTTGAGCGAGTACGCGGCGCTGGCCTTCGAGTACGGCTACTCGGTGGAGACGAACAGTTCCCTCGTCGTCTGGGAGGCGCAGTTCGGTGACTTCGTCAACGGCGCTGAGATCGTCATCGATAACTTCTTGGTCGCGGCCGAGGACAAGTGGGGCCAGACCTCGGGACTGGTGATGCTATTGCCCCACGGATACGAGGGACAAGGCCCCGAACACTCCAGCGGCCGCATCGAGCGCTTCTTATCGCTGTGCGCACGCAACAATATGCGCGTCGCTCAACCCACGACGGGCGCCCAGTACTTTCACCTATTGCGAAGTCAGGTGCGTCGCGATCACGTGACGCCCCTGATCATCTTCTCGCCCAAGTCCCTATTGCGCGCGGTACAGACGCGCTCGCCACTGAGCGAACTCGAGAGCGGTTGCTTCCAACGAGTCCTCGACGACACCGTGGATGATCGTTCCGTCGTCACTCGGGTGGTTCTCGCGAGTGGCAAAGTGGCGCACGAAGCGCTGGCGCGCCGCGACGAACTTGGACTTTCCAACGTGGCCGTCGTGCGCGTCGAACAGATTTATCCGTGGCCCGCCGACGACATTGAGTCTGTTTTGGCGACGTATCCCAACGCCAATGAGGTGGTGTGGCTCCAGGAGGAGCCCGAGAATATGGGATCGTGGCCCTTCGTGCACCTACAGATGCATAAGGCTCTTCGTGACAAGACGGTGCGCCACGTGGCGCGCGCCGAATCGGCGAGCCCGGCGACGGGTTCGCACTTGGTGCACGACGCGGAACAAGCCGACCTGCTCGTTCGAGCCCTGCAGTGAAGCACCCCTCCCTGCGGGTCGTCGTGGACGGCTCGAACCTCGCCACCGAGGGTCGAACGATTCCCAGTCTCAGCCAGCTCGACGACGCCGTGCGTGCCTTCCTCGAGGAGTACCAGGGTGTTGACGTCATCGTCGTGGTGGACGCGAGTTTTGAACATCGCGTCGCCGCCTCCGAACGTGCTCGCTTCAAGGAAGCTGAGGTGGCCGGTGAGATCGTCACACCGCCCGCTGGCGCGGTGGGTCGTGGTGACGCCTTCATTTTGAAGATCGCCCAACGCATCAACGCGGTGGTGCTGAGTAACGACTCGTTTCAGGAATTCCACGAGCAGTACCCGTGGCTCTTTGATACCGGGCGACTCATCGGTGGCAAGCCCGTCAAGGGCGTCGGTTGGGTGTTCACCGAGCGGCTCCCCGTGCGCGGCATCAAGTCCGTGCGCGCGACGCGCGCCGTCAAGAAGTTAGCGATCGCGTTGCCCGAGGGCGTCGTCCCCGCAATTGGCGATACGTTGACGCCGGTCAAGTCCGCGCGAGTGACCAAGCGGCCCGCCACGAAGGCCACGGCGGTCGTCAAGGCCACCGCCGCCGTCAAGGCCGTGAAGAAGTTGGCGACCGTTCTGCCGGAGGCTAAGGACACCAAGGAGCCCAAAGACGTCAAGTTGGCCGCGTCGAGCACCAAGGCCCCTCGGACCGCGAAGAAGGCGACCGCGACCGCAATTAAGAAAACCGCCAAGAAGACTGCCGAGCCGGTCGCGGAAGTCGTCGTGCCTCCCGCGCCGACCGTCGCGTTACGTCGGGGACGCCAGCCCGTGAATCCCGAAGCCGGATTCGCAGCGTTCGTCAAACAGTTCAAGGTCGGTGCCTCGTTTGACGGTGACGTCGTCGCGTTCACGTCACACGGCGCCGTGATCAAGGTCACCTTGAAGAACGGCGACGTGATCGAGTGTTACGCGCCGACGACGTCGCTGGGCGACCCCGCGCCCGCTCGCGCCCGGGACGTCTTAAAGCGCGGCGACCACAAGACTTTCCGTTTGGTGACGGTCGACAGTGAGCGCCGAATTGCGGAGTTGGCCCTCGGATGAGTGAACTGTCACTTGATCCCGCCGACTGGATCCCCCACCGGGCACCGTTTCTCTTCATTGACCGCCTCATCGACATCGAACCGGGTCGACGCGCGAGTGGAGAATGGACGCTCACCGGAAAGGAGTGGTTCTTCGCCGGACATTTTCCAGGACGACCGACCACTCCCGGGGTCCTCATGCTCGAATCCATCGCTCAATTGGGTGCCGTCGTCGTTCTGAGCGACGAACGCTTCGTGGGACGTCTGCCCCTCTTTGGGGGAGTGGAGAACGCCCGCTTTCGTCGTCAGGTCCTGCCCGGCGACACGCTGAGCTTGGAGTGTGAGATCACCCGTTTATCGGCGCGCGGGGGCAAGGGTCACGGGCGTGCCAGCGTCGACGGCAAGATTGCGGTCGAAGCCGATTTATTGTTCATCCTCGCCGACGCCTGATGAAGGTAGCCACCTGGAACGTCAATTCGTTGACGGCCCGGTGGTCGCGGGTGCAGCAGTGGATTGTCGAGCACGAGCCAGACGTTCTCTTGATCCAAGAGACCAAGCAGAACGACGCGAAGTTCCCTTTCGCCGCGTTCGCAGCCATGGGTTACGAGAGCGCCCACTACGGCCAGGGACAGTGGAACGGAGTGGCCATCATCTCTCGCTGCGGTCTCGACGACGTGCAGCGAGGTCTCGGCGACGACTCGGAGGCGCGGTTCATCGGTGCGACGTGCGCGCGACTACGTATGTACTCGTGCTACGTCCCCAACGGGCGCGCCTTGGATGATCCGCACTACCAGTACAAACTGCGATGGTTGGGTATGCTGCGCGATCTGCTGGCCGCGCGCGAGGCCACGCAACCGGTGTTGTTGGGAGGCGACTTCAACATCGCCCTAAGCAATCTCGACGTGTACGACCCGGCGGCCCTCGAGGGGATGACCCACGTGTCAGAGCCCGAGCGAGCCGCGCTACGCGAGGTGTTGTCCACGGATTTGGTGGATCTGGGTCGCTCGGTTACTCAAGAACCGAGTTTCACGTGGTGGGACTACCGCAATGGCTCATTTCACCGGGGGTGGGGTCTGCGAATCGATTACCTGCTTGCCGACGCGGCGACCGCCCAACGCGTGCAAACCGTGGAGGTCGACCGAGAGGCCCGTAAGGGCGAGAAACCGTCGGATCACGCTCCGGTCGTGGCGACGTTCGATTGGACGCTCTAGCGACCGAGTACGGTCGGAGACTCTTCGACCACCGGCTCGGCGGCCTCGAGCTCGCGTCGAATGGCTTCGAGTCGGCGGCGACGCTGTTCGCCGGTCACCGGTGCGTTGCGTTGTTCGATCTCGGAGAGCACCGCGTTGATGGGACCGAGAAAACGCGACGGCTCACGGTCGGGGAAGCGCGGGTCGTTGCGGCCCTTGCTCCAGGTAATCAGCAGCGTTTGTTCGGCGCGGCTGAGTGCCACGTAGGCCAGGCGTTGTTCCTCGGCGAGGGCCTCGGGACTGGTGGCGTTGTAGTGGGGTAACTGGCCTTCGGCCCAACCGACGGCGACGACGTGTTGGAACTCGAGTCCCTTCGAGCGGTGAATCGTGGTCAGGGCCACCGCGTCCACGAAGTCGTTCTCGACGCGGCGCGAGCTCACTTCGGGCGTCACCAAATCCGAGGCGGGCGAATGCTCGGGTCCGCGGCGTTCGACCGGAATGGCGGCCGCCTCGAGCGCCCCGGCCATGACGTCGAGCTGTGCGTTGGTGCGCGCGAGGACGGCCATGGAGCGCCAGGGGCTGCCGGGTTGGTGGTGCGCCGACAGCCAGGTGGCGACGTGCTGAGCCTCTTCGAGGTCGGTGCCGTATCCACGCACCAAGGGGACGTCGCCGTCGTCGTGGGCGGGAACGATGCCCTGGGCCCCCGGTTCGAGCAACGTGTTGGCCACGGCGATGATGTGAGCCGTGGAGCGGTGGTTCCTCGTGAGGTCGAGAATGAGCGTGTCGGGCCAAGTCCGCACGATGTCGTTGAGCAGGAGGGGACTGGCGCCGTTGAAACCGTAGATCGACTGGTTGGGGTCGCCCACACAAAAGAAGTCCGGGTCGTCGCCCGCCATGTGGGCAAGGAGCATGAACTGCAACGGGTTCATGTCCTGGGTCTCGTCGACGAAGAGGGCCCGGGTGCGGTGTCGAAAGGCGGCGCGCACGTTGGGCTCGTCGCGCAACAGCGCGATCGCTTCGCTCAACAACAGGTCGAAGTCGAGCACGCCGCGACTTCGGCACAGGCCCACGTAGCGATCGAGGACGTCGGCGAAGGTCGCGGGGGGCAGGGGTGCGTCACGTCGAGCCTTCTTCGCGGCGCGCGCGTAGGTCGCGCCCTGAAAACCCTGACTCAGCGCCCACCCGATCTCTTGTTCGAGTCGGGGTAACTGCCAGTCCTCCAGGTTGATGACGCCGTCTTCTCGCAGTTGTTGCGCGAGTACGGTGACGACGCGTCGTCGATTGGCCTCGATCGTGAGGGGCTTGAGGTGGTGGTCCTGGCGGTAGTCGTTGACGATGGTCATCGCGGCCCGGTGAAAGGTGCCCGCGCGCACGTCGCGGATCCCGCAGCGGAACAGACGACGACGTAGCTCTTCACCCGCCTTACGGGTGAAGGTCATGGCGAGGACTTCGTCGGCGCCCACCTCCTCTCGAGCGATACGTCGCTGGATGCGCAACGTCAAGACGTGGGTCTTGCCCGATCCGGCGGTGGCGCGAACGAGGAGTCGCCGGGCGCTCGAGGTCACCGCTTCGCGCTGTTCGGGGGTGAGTCCGATCAATAAATCGTCGGAGAAACCGATCTCGTCGCTCATGGTGCCCACGACGCTACCGTCCGGGCGTGACGCCAGTGCCCTCGGGCCCACGTCAGTAACCTTTGTATCGTGCTGCGTGCCTATGGCGAAGGGAACATCTTTGGTGAGGCCTACGGCGACGGACCTGTTCAGGTGGTGTGGCTGCACGGCTGGGCTCACACCCGCGTGGACTTCGCCTCGTGCGGTGACCTGCTCGCGCGCGAGGGTGTCTCCTCAGTGGCACTCGATCTGCCTGGTTTTGGAGCATCGCCGTCACCGCCGCGGGCCGGCGGTGGCAAACTCTATGGTGAACTGCTCGCTCCGGCGCTGAGCAGCCTCGGCGAGGGTCCCTTCATTGTGGTCGGGCACTCCTTTGGGGGCAAGATCGCCGCAGAGTTGGCGGCGACGTACCCCCACCTCGTCAGGGCTCTGGTCTTGACCGGGGCGCCCTTGGTGAGAGTTAGTGCCACGCGACGTTCACCGGCGCCGTACCGATTGATGCGAACCCTGCACCGTCGCGGATTGATTAGTGAACAGCGCATGGAAGCTGCACGCCAGAAATTCGGTTCGCACGACTACCGCCTTGCGTCGGGGATCCTTCGTGAGATCCTCGTACTTAGCGTGAACGAGAGTTACGAGGAGCAACTCGCTCGAATCCATGCGCCGGTGGACCTGGTGTGGGGCGCCGATGACCGTGACGTTCCCGTCGAGGTGGCGCGACGCGTCCAAGAACTCCTGATCGCTTCGGCGCACGTAGAGCTCGAAGTCGTGGTCGACACTGGACACTTAGTGCCCACCGAGCGACCGGCTGTCCTCGTTGCGCACGTGCTGCGACTGGCCACGTCGTGACGCTGATCTGGCGGGTACTGGCCGGGGCCGCAGTGGCGCTCGGCTTCACGGCGCAGATGGCGCGGTGGCTACGAGTGCTTCAGCGCGAGCACTACGAGCCGGCGTCGATGTTTCGCTTTTGGCGACGCTGGACGTGGTCCGCGCGGCGCTTTTTAGTATCGCTCTCGTCGTTATTATGGTGCACCTTTCCCGTAGCGTTAATCGTGGCGTTGGTCACGCATTCAATCGCCACGTTTGTCATTGATTCGGTCCTCTACGGTGTCGCATGTCCCTGGCACCTTGGGCTGCAAGGGCGTACTGGCGCCCTGCGGTGGACTCGCCGTCTCGCGACTGTCGCGGTCGCGAGTCTGATCACGGCGCTGATTTTCGTCTTTATCGGATGGTTAGTGCACGCGACGTTACTTCTCGCGGCGCTGATGGTCTGGCTGGTGCCGTTCGTTCTCGCTCTGGTCGCGCGGGCCCTCGAACCCTACGAAGCGCGACGGGCCAACGAATTCGTCGAAAGAGCCAGCCAGCGACTCGCGCGTGTACACCCTCGAGTGGTGGCGATCACCGGCTCCTACGGTAAGACGTCGACGAAGAATCACCTCGCCGACCTTTTGCGCCACGACGGAGGGGTGGTGGCGACACCCAAGAGTTTCAATAATCGTGCCGGGCTCTCGCGCGCGATCAACGAGCAGCTCACCGACGATACCCGGGTGTTCGTCGCCGAAATGGGTACCTACGGTCCCGGAGAAATTCGTGCGTTGTGCGCCTGGTGTCCGCCTGAGGTCGCGGTCGTGACCGCCATTGGACCAGTGCACCTGGAACGTATGAAGAGTCTCGACGTCATCGAGGCGGCCAAGTTCGAGGTCACCGAGCGCGCCGCCGTGGTCGTCGTTAACGTGGATGATCCGCGTCTGGCAACCTGGCCCGCGCGCCTGGCCCCGCGCCGGGTGCGCACCGCGGGATCGGCGTCGATGGACGCCGACGTGCGCGTCGCCTTGGTGGGCGAACTCTGGCACGTGTGGGTCGACGGTGACGACGTCGCTCAGATGACTCCCGTGACCGGTGTCCAGTCGACCAACGTCGCCTGCGCGGTGGCTGCGGCGCTCGAGGTGGGCGCCCTCGCCTCGGAACTCTCGCGACGACTCGACAATGTTCGCGCGGTCGCCAATCGTGCCACCGTGGCCACGGCGAACTCGGGGGTCGTGGTGGTGGACGACACCTTCAACGCCAATCCAGCCAGCGCCCGGGCGTCGCTCGGGGTATTGACGGACCTAGCGATCGCTGGTCGACGCATCGTGGTGACGCCCGGTCTAATCGAGCTCGGTTCGCAACAGCCCGAGCTCAACGAAGCGTTGGGGCGCGACGTCGCGCACGTCGGAGCGGAACTGGTGATCGTGGGGCGCACCAATGATCGGTCGTTGTCGGCAGGTTTCGGTCCGTCGGCCCGACGCTGTGGCGTGCGCGACGAGGCGGTCGCCTGGGTGCGCGAGTCCCTGGTGGCGGGCGACGCCGTGTTGTACCTCAACGACCTGCCCGACCACTACCCTTGATGGCTGGGACGAGCGACGAGGTAGTTGGTGACAGTAGGCGTGTTGTTCGGTGGCCCGAGCCCCGAGCACGATATATCGATTTTGACGGGCCTCCTGGCTCTGCGTGAACTACACCGGGGACAGGGCGACGCCTTGGGGATCTACTGGACGAAGTCGGGCGAATTCTTCCAGGTCGCACCCACGACCGAAGCCGAGGCGTTCGTTGACGGGGTGCCCAGCGGCGCCAGCGAACTCTCACTGCGCGTCGGACAAGGTGGCGGGTTCTATACGTCGGCCGGGCGACTGTCCAAGCAACGGCACCTGGAGATCCGGGCGCTCATCATGGCCACGCACGGCGGACCGGGTGAGGACGGGACGATTCAGGCAACGCTTGATCTGGCCGGGGTGCCCTACAGCGGCCCGAGTGTCGCTGGCGCCGCCATCGGGATGGATAAGTGGGTCTTTGGCTCATTGGTGAAGATGGCGGGTTTGAGCACGTTGCCGCGTGCCCTCTTGACGAGTGAGACCTCCGCGTTGCCCTTCGAGGGTCCGTACATTTTGAAGCCGCGTTTTGGTGGTTCGTCCATTGGCATCGACGTGGTGGCCGACTTCGCGACGGCCAAGGCGCGCCTCGTGACCAACGTGCACCTCGCGCGTGGGTGCGTCGTTGAGCCGTTTCGCGCGGACCTCACCGACGTGCAGATTGCGGTGCGGACGTACCCGACCGTGAATCTGTCCGCGATCGAAAAGCCGCTGCGTCGTGCGCCTGACGCCGAGATCCTCAATTACCGCGACAAGTACGTGGGAGGAGAAGGCATGGTCTCGGCGCCCCGTGAACTTCCCGCCAAATTGGCGCCCGGCCAAGGTGAAGCGGTCGAGCAGGCGGCGCGGCACATCGTGGACCTCGCCCTCGTGCGCGGGGTTGCTCGCATCGACTTCTTGGCCAATGGCACCGAACTCTACGTCAACGAGGTCAACACCATCCCGGGCTCACTCTCGAAGCACCTGTTCGTGGACCCGCCACTGGGCTTCGCCACGCTGTTGGCCGATCTAACGGCCGAAGCGCTCGAACGCCCAGCTCATCGCTACAGCGCGGCTGGGGCTGACGGATTGGTGCTGCGCAGCGCCGGCGCCATCTCCGCCAAATTGGCGTAGTCGCGGCACCCGTTCCAGGGCGTCGAGGAGTTCCTCGGAGTCGGGATCGAGTAACAGGCCCTGGCGCAACGACCAGAACGCCGTCTCCACGTCACCGCGTTGGAGAGCGGCGTTGTGCAGGGCGAGGGCGACCCATTCGCCGTCACGTTGCAACTGCGCTCGATGTCCCTCGAAACTGAACCACTCGAAACCCTTGAGAACGCTGGCCAAGGGTTCGCCGTGGACGAGGCGCAGGGCCGCCACAAAAAGGTCGTAGGCCTCCTCGTCGCTGGCGTGGCGACTTCGTGCGACGAGTTGGTGGAACTCGGCCACGTCCAAGGTGGCGCCTCGCAAGTGGTACAGACCCGACGACACCGGTTCGAGGAGGTAGCCGCGAGTATCACTGCCCAGACTGCGTCGCACCGCGGACGCGGTATTGGTCAACGTGGTCTTGGAGGCATCCACGTTGGCGTGCACCAGGACTCGCGTGCGCAAGCGGTCACCCGTCACGGGCTCGCCACCGTGCATCGCCAGGTAGGCGACCATCTCGAGACAACGGCGCCGTAGCGATGGGGTGAAGTCCTCCACGAGACCACCCACGCGCGGAAAGGCGCGCAGCAACTCGACGCGCACGTCGCGAGTTATTGCATCGTGAGAACGGGCGGTCCCGGTAGCCGCGCGCACGGTGACGCAGAGTTCGCGCAACTCGTCGTCAATGTCGGACGGGTTGCCCAGGTAGACCACCATGGTCGAGGAGTCGCGCCGACGAGCCAGGGCGCGCATGAGTTCGTTGTCACTGTGGGTGAAGGTCACCGAACCATCGTGCAGCGCCACGACGCGCGACGCGCGCTCCTCCTCGTCCCAGTCCAAGTCGATCGGCAGAGTGCCGCCTTCGCGGGCGTAGCCCAGGACGAGGGCGCCCTGATGATCACCCAACAGCGACACCACCACCGGATCGAAATCGAAGCGGGGCTCGACGTCGTGCACGGTCGTGGCCAGTACTTCGCCGTCGCGATCAGAGCCGACGACGTCGCGCAATTGGGCGATCAGTTGCGTGTCGCCGCCGTGGAGATCGCTCACGATGTCGTCGAGTTCGTCGTCGCCCAAAGTGACGAGCGACCTCCGAGCGCGATCCCGACGGCCCTTGACGGTCAGGGCGATGGTGAGGAGTTCCAGTTCGTGGGGGGACGAGGGAACAGCGTGGTGCGAGGGAACAGCGTGGTGCGAGGGCACGTGCGACGTGCTCTCCTGGGCGTTCGACTCAACGACAGTCGTCATCGATGCGGTAGCTGTGGCTACCGCGACGTGTGCGAGAGCGGGCGAGTTGACGGCGCCCTGAGCACTTGAGGACACCAGGAACGGCAGCGCCATGATGACGAGCCCGGCGAGCCAAGCGCACCCGTTGGCGGGTACGGCGCGTCGGTGGCGAAGTTGGTGCACGTAGACGACGAGCAGTACCAGGAAGGTCAGCCAGAAGATGGCGAGTCCCACCAGGAGGTCGCGTATGACCGCGCCACCAGTGATGGTGTAGGAAAAGCGCCACTTGGTCTCGACCACGTAGGGCAATAACACGAAATACAGAGCGAGCGCGACACCCTGCAGCGGACCGGTCGCGAAGGCCTTTACTGAATGGGTGTGAGTGTCCACGCCGTCGGCGCTCCTGTAGTAACGGTGATATCTAGCTGGCACGTCTGATTCGTGCTCACTCGTACTGTGTTGACGACGTCCGACGAATGCGAACCGCATAACAGAGTCGTCGCCACGGCGCGCGACGTGGTGAGAGTCCATTGGCCCGGACCGCGCAGCGGGACGACGGCCGCGGGAGAATCCAACGAGAGGTCGCCCCGCAGTCGTGCGCCGGCGGAGTGAGCGCTCGTGACGACGCTCGTCACGGTCTCGCCGGAGGAGGTCCCTCGCGGTGGCGCCGTGGTCGTCGTCGTACTCGTCGACCTCGTCGGCGCCGGGGTGAAGGAAGGAACGAGTATCGGCGTGCTGGTCGTGGTCGTCGCGGGGGCAACGCGCGTCGTCGTCGTGCTGGTCGTGGTCGTGGTCGCCTTCGGAGGCTCCGTCGTCGTCGTTGTGGTCGTCGTTGAAGTAGCGAGGGTGGTGCTGGTCGTGCTCGAGGTCGCCGATGAGCTCGCGGGGTGTAGGGGCCGAGAATTCAAGGTGAAGACCAGAACGAGGAGCAGGAGGGGACTCGACCACATGAGCAGGTGAGAACTGCGAAGCGCGAACCGACGTCGGAGCATGGTTATCGAAGATTAGAGGGAGTTGAGGGCGTTCGACCGAAGATTCCCTCATCCGAGCAGGTGCGTGAGGGCGAAGACCTGCAATTCCTTCTTCAGCGTCGGTACCGAGGAGTGGTCCGTCCGGGCTAGTTCTTGCAGCGAGATCCCCGCGAAGACGCATTGGTACGTCAATCGCGCGAGGCGATCGTGCGGGCCGTCTCGCAGCGTCTCCAGCCGTGTTTGGAGCGGCGACGCGCTGGGGTATTCGGGTTCGCCCTCGTCGGCCCAGCCCTGGTGTCGACGCGCATCCTTTTCCTTGAGGAGCCACCGGCGGAGTCGACAGCGCAGGGCAGACAAGACGTCGGGCGCGGCGTAGGCGCGTGACTGGCCCGACCAGTCGAGCAATAACTCAACCAGTAGGGAGACCGCTACGGCGACCATCTCGCGAGGGTCGTCCACGATTCCCTGGCCGAAACGCAGTTGGCGACACACACCGATCACTCCGGGCAGCAGCGTCTGCAGCAGCGCGCGCCGAGTGAGGTCGTCGGACGCTTCGATGAGGAGTGCCTGAACGATAGCGGCGCGTTCTAGCACGCTACGACCTCCGTGCGTATCGAGAGCGTCCACGACGTCACCCAGGTCGTGCAGGTCGTCGAGAGCGAGTCGTGGGTGTCGTTCGCAAAGCGACTGATAGGCGCGACGGGATCGGTCGGTCCGAGATAGCCAGCGCCAATCACTGCGCAGCTGTCCAAGGTAATCGTGGGTGAGTGTCATGGACGCGAGTCCAGTGCCACCCGCGCTCAGGTGAGCGCCCTGAGACGACACATTCTTTACACACACCAGCACACATATTTTCGAAGGTCCAAGCGGAGGTGGCGTAGGCTGGGACCATGGACCTCGAAACTTTCTACGAGAGCAACGAAGCGCGTCGCGAGAGCGCGGAGTTCGAATACGGCGACGATTGGACCGACGCGGTGGGCAATCACTACGAGTTGTCCTGGGTCGAGGCGACGGGTGAGCTCTACATCATGATCGAGCCCGATGCCCACATCACTGAGGACGCCTTCGGTGACTGGTATCCCCAGTCCGAGGACGTCAGCGAGTTGACCGTGGTCGTTGTGGGTCAAGTGGTCAGTCACGACCACTTGGAATCACTCCTCGACGGCTGGGAAGACGCGATCGATCACAAGAACTCGCTCACCTGGCTATACCAGCGGTTTCCCGTTGTGAAGTAACAGCGCGACCTATAGATACGGCGTGGAGGAATTAGCCACCTCGCACATGCGCGTCAACGCGGGCACCAGATCTTGCAGCGGGACGCGTTCGGCCTCCGAAATTGTCGTCATCAATGGGTTCCAGCTGCCGTCGGACGACGTGGCCGCCGCTGCCGACGACGTTCCCTTAAGGAGTTCCGCCATTGCTCGACCTTGCAGCGCATTTTTGGCCGCGGGCGAGAGGCCCTTTGCCTCACTCTTGGCTTGGAGAACGAGCGCGCCGTGCACGTAGTGACACGAGGTGCGTGCTTCGGACACCGCCGAGCCCGATCCGCAGGCGCTCAGTGCAATTCCCGACGCCACCAGTGAGGCCACGATGCCGAAGCGTCTCAGCCCAGCCACGAGTCAGCGGCTTGGAGAAGATAGTCGCTGACCCCGCGTCCTCGCTCGAAGACCTCACAGAGCGGGTCTTCGCCCTTGGACACCTGCGACAGCGAGATGGCGCGGCGCGCCACGATCGAGATTCGCCGCTCGCTGGTTTCGGTGGGTGAGGCGAACGAGTCGGTCGCGGTGACTTCCAGGGGCATCTCCATACCACCGACCGGGGCCAGGTCAATGGCCAGGCGCAACAGGTCGGGGCCGTGGGGCATGGGAGGCAGACTCCAGGTCAGCACCAACGGGAAGTGAAATTCGTCGGGCGGATCGACGTCGTCGGGTAGTCCCAGCACCGCGTCTTCGAAGGCCAACAACGTACGCGGATCGACGTCAAGTTCGATATGCAAGTCAATCGGTCCTCCGCAGCCGTCTTCGGGGTGCAGGTCGACTTCCCAGGCTTGGCGCAGCGAATACGTTTCGACGAAATGTCGCTCATCGTGCACGTGGAATCCGTGCGTTACTGCGTGATCTTTAAGGTCTGCTACGAAACCAGCGACGTCAATGGCGGCCATTGACTTTCAGGTTAGTCTTCGCCGCCGCTACCGTGGACACGTGACGAGAAGCCTCCTGGACCCATTGCGTCAGTGCGCGCTCGAGATCGGTGAAGCAATCGCGGGCCAACGACGTCAAGGATATTCGGGCCGTCGCGCTACGCAATATTACGTGGATCTCACGGCCGACGATGTCGCGTTGCGGGTCTTAACGGGGGCGGGATTTCGCGTCGTGAGTGAGGAGTCGGGCATCACCGGTGAGGGGGAGTTCACCGTGGTCGTTGATCCCATTGATGGATCGACGAACTGCGATCGCGGCATTCCCTTTTACGCCACGTCGCTGGCGGTGATGAAGGACGACGAGATCGTCGCGGGACTCGTGATGAATCAAGCGACGGGCACCGTCTTTGAGGCCGAGCGCGGCGCTGGTGCCACCCGTGACGGCGTGGCTATTGCACCCAGTGGCGTAACGGCGGTCGCGGGATCGATTATGGCCTTTTCGGGCCTGCCGTCGCGGCACTTAGGGTGGGCGCAATATCGGGCCCTCGGTGCGGCCAGCCTCGAAATATGTCTGGTCGCCGACGGTTCTCTTGACGTCTACGGCGTCGCGCAGCGCTCGACACTGAATCCGTGGGACTACCTCGCCGGATTGCTCATCCTTCGTGAAGCCGGCGGCGTGGCCGCTGACTACCGCGACGAAGACCTCGATACCTCTACGGCTGTCGTACGTCGCCCCGTCTTTTGCGCTAGCCGCGAACTCCTTGACTTCATGCTGTCAGTTGGTGTCATCTAAGCGACCAGGGTGATTCAGTGAGGACACCTAGACTGTTGTCTTCACGGGCGCTTAGCTCAGTTGGTTAGAGCAGCTGATTTACACTCAGCAGGTCGGGGGTTCGAGTCCCTCAGCGCCCACTCGTTTT
>Ga0207933_1000443_pt1 | contig 40790 bp, 26 predicted proteins | sample NGESurdeep092012_4_FD_184488 | JGI IMG/M metagenome (GOLD analysis project Ga0207933, IMG submission 184488) | Arctic peat soil microbial communities from Barrow, Alaska - NGEE Surface sample F53-3 deep-092012 (SPAdes) | ecosystem: Environmental > Terrestrial > Soil > Wetlands > Peat ... | reverse complement strand
AGCCCGCTTCTGCTCCCAAGTCCAAAGACGATACGTCCGCTTCACATAAGGTCCACGCATACAAAGGCCTCCATTCCATGTAAATGGGGACTTTCAACATTGTCTCAATTTAGGGGTTCACTCCACGCGCCGGATGTTGTCAAGCCCCCCAGCCTGTGCAAAACTTCCAAACACCGCATTAACACAGGCAAAACTAGTTCTAAAAATCTGGCGTGTTATATCGCGCAACTCTATACAATTAAATCAGCACTCAAAACTCACAACTCAAAACTGAACAGAAACCCTGCCAACGCATCCGGCAGTCAACCCTCTGAGCTCATTCAAACCCTCGCTCCTCAACCTCGCACCTGAGCAGGAAGGCACTTCCTCTTCGCCCCTCCAAAACCCAGACTGGCAGCTGGAAACTGGCAGCTCGAAGCTGAAAATCAACCCAAAACCGCCAACCAGCCGCTAACCCTTTACGGAGGAATATCTTGACGCCTAAGCCATTTCGATTCAGTCGCTTGCAGTAAGTCGCCGCGCTGGAGCCCATCATTCTAAAGCACTTACCCCCGGGCAATAGAAAATGAGGGAGGAGGGAGGGGGGCCCCGGTCGGGTGAGGACACTATTCCAGCCGGTAAACCCTTTTGGCAGTGAGCCCGAAGATCTGTTCGCGGTCGGCCTCACGCATACCGGCGGCCCACTCCCGGAGTGTCTCCCACCAGCGCCCATAGTCGCTCGCCACCAAGCAAACAGGCCAATCCGAACCGGCCATCAACCGGGCCGCGCCAAACGCCTCCAGCGCGGTATCGAGGTACGGTCGCAGACCGTCCAGGCTCCACGTACCCCAGTCGGCCTCAGTCACCAGACCCGAAAGCTTGCAACTAACATTGTGGTGCTCTGCAATCCGCATCAAATTTTCCCGCCACGGCTCCAGAATTCCTTCCCTGATCAGCGGCTTAGCCAGATGATCCAGAACAAACGCCTGTTCCCGATGACGCTCCACGAACCTCACAGCCTGCGGCAAATGCCGTTCATGGATCAGGATGTCGTACACCAGACCAGTACCGACCAGAGCCGCAACGCCCCGGTTGAAATCTTCACCCAGGATAAAGTCATCGTCCGGCTCATCCTGCACCACATGACGAACGCCCTTGAGCTTGCCGCAATCCGCAAACTCGCGCAGCACGCCCGGAAGTTCCGCACTCGCCAGCGGCACCCACCCGACAACGCCGCGTATCGCCTCATCCTGAGCGGCAAGCTCCAGCAGCCACTTCGTCTCTTCGACGCTCTGCCGGGCCTGCACCACAACCGATCCATCGACGCCTGCATCGCGCAGTTCGCGATCGAGATCGTGCGTCACAAAATCTCGCCGCAACACATCCATTTCCGGCGAAATCCAACCGTAATCGTCGGCGGAGTACCGCCAGAGGTGATGATGCGCATCGATCGTTTCAGCCATAATTTCGGCGGTCCTAGACGTTCTGCGGCACAACCTGAACTGCATCCGGACCGACGCCACGAGTCAGCTTCGGCACCATGAACGCATACACTGCGACAACGACATATCCTGCGGCGGGAAGCACGTAACCCAGCGCCAAACTGCCCGTCTCGCGCGCAATCCATCCCAACAACGGAGGAAAGATGGCGCCACCGAGAATCGCCATCACCAGAAAGCTGCCGCCAAGTTTTGTATCGTCTCCAAGGCCCTTGACGCCAAGCGCAAATATGGTCGGGAACATGACGGACATAAAGAAGCTGGTAAACAATATCGCACTCGCCCCGACAATCCCAGGATGCACGATGCCCACACCAAGCAGGAGGATATTCAACACCGCATAAAGCCCGATCATCTTCGCAGGACTGATAAATTTCATCAGCGGCGTCGACACGATCCGCCCAACAGCCAGCGCAACCAGCGAGCCGGTCAGGAAGTATCCCGCGGCTTTGTCGGTCATCGGGGTATAGGCCTTCAGATAGAAGATCAGCGAACTCCACGTACTGATCTGCGCCCCGACGTAGAAAAACTGCGCCGCGACCGCCCACATCAACCCGGGATTGCGCAGCAGTCTCCCATACGCTCCGCCGCGAGGCGCAGCGACCTCTCCGGTTTCTTCGCTGGTATCGATGCTGGCCGGAAATCTGGCTCGCCCGATAAATATCGCCAGAACAAGCACCACGACGCCCAGCGCGACGTACGTCGGGACCACGCGTAGAATCTCTCCATGCAGATAAGCCGCATACGTGCCTTGCGCCTTCATCGAAGCAATTTCTGCCGGATTCTTCTCAATCCCCGAAAAAATAAACCACGTGCCGAACAGCGCCCCGGTAATCGTCCCCGGCGGATTGAACGCCTGCGAAAAGTTCAGCCGCCGCTCCGAAGTCGCCGGATCGCCGAACTGCGCAATCAGCGGATTGGCCGCCGTTTCGAGGATCGACGATCCACTGCCCACGATGAACAGCGCAATCAGAAACGGCGTGTATTGCCCAATCACTGCTGCCGGCCAGAACATCAAGGTCCCGATGGCGAACGTGACCAGCCCGACCACCAGCCCCATCTTGTACCCGAACCGCCGCATCAACAGCGCCGCCGGCATCGCCATCACGAAGTACGCCAGAAACACAGCGGTCTGCACCAATTGCGCCTGAATGACGTTCAGTTCAAACGACTTCTTGAACTGCTGCACGAGAATGTCGGTCAGGTTGTTCGACATGCCCCAGACGAAAAAGATCAGCGTCGTCAGCAGGAAGGTGAGCATATATCCGCTCGGGAAAATGGACGCTTTGCTGGGCCCACCGGATGAATTCCTTGGGGCCTGGCTTACGGCAACATGCATCGGCAAACTCCACACCCGGCGTAACCGCCGCGCTCATTCGATTTGAACTCTGACTGCGCTGAATGCATCTCTTCGCACAAATAATCGCGTCCCGCAAGACGCGAACTCGTTGGCATAGCCAATGTAGACTACGCGCCCCGCAAAAGCCACCTTCCTAATATCCGGCCATGAAAGACTTGGGCCCGGAAAGTGTCACACGAGGTGTCACAGACCGGGCCGATGAGGATGACAAACCAATTGAAAAGAAGGGAAATGAGGGATGCAGACCGCACTTCACAACGTTTGCTATGAGGTATGTACAAAACTAAAGTTCAAATACCCCCGAATGTGCCTGCCAGCGAACATGGATTATCTCGCAGCATCGCGTTTTAGGGCACCAAAATCGATGAACGCGGTTATCGTTGCGCCAGCCGCCTTTTCCTTCCTGTAGGGACCGCCCCAGAATTGGCGAATCTCCTCGATGAGCGCAGGCGTGGCAAAGTCTTCGACTAGCGTCCCTTGCGCCCGGGTCGGAACGTAGATCGTTTTGCGGCTCTCAGCGGCGATTGGCGGTCGCACCGACGACGGTGGTGCCTTGGGCATCGAACGTTGCCCCGGCGGGAACCAAGACATCCGTAGTTGAGCGCCCGTTTGCCGGGCCGATGCGGACCTCGACGCGCTGGGGATCGATTCCCTTTTCGCCAGTCAGATAGCGGCTGGCGTTGCGAGCGCGCTCCGCACCGGCCGCTGGCTTTTCATCTGCTGAATAGCTGCCAACAATGACCAAGCGCCCAGTAGATTCACGTTGCAACTGCAACGCAATGTCGTCCAGGCAGCCCTTCGCTTCATTGTCGACCCGCACCGCACGCTTGCGGTCGCGCTCGAAGGACAGGGCACACAGCTCGCGCGTTTGCGGTGCAACCGCAGCCGCAGCCATGGCAGGGGCTGGGGCAAGGACGGTCACGCTGGTAGTAGCCGAAGCCGACTTGCCGAGATCGTCGACCACACTGCAGGTGACACTGATTGCTCCCGGCGCAACGCCGTCTGTGCTCAGAGTCGCCGTGGAGGCGTTCGATGCGATGTTCCCCGCGCTCGCTGAATAAGAGTAAGTAAGAGCGCGATTCTGGGGGCTCGAAGCTTGAGTTGAGATGGTGCTCGTGCCGCCCGGTTGCACGCTGTCAGGATTCGCAGCGCATGAAATTGTTGGCGGCTCCGGAGACTTGATGGTGAAGCTCGCCGTGCATTGCGCTTGCTCGGTAACGCGATGGCCCGCGCTGACGCTGCCGATAACCGAGTAACTGCCCGGCGCAAGGCCGGTGGTGCTGACGGTCGCGTTGGCATCGGAACCGCTCACCGTCCCACCGCTGGTTTTCCAACTGTAGACAGCCTGGTGTTTCGGGTCGAGATTCGTCGCCGTGCCGGTAACAGTCACCGGCTCGCCGGGAAATGCGACCTGCGGCTGTACGGTACACGCAAATTGCACGGGCAACGATGGCATCGCGTTGCCGAATCGGAAGACCAGTCCCGAGGAAAGCCGGAAGTCATTCTGAGTGGTGTTGGCCGCCCCCGTGATGCTGGCGAACCGCGTCAACATGTACTCCGCCTGAATTGCCCGTATGAACATGTGACGGGTGACCCGGATGTCCAGTCCCCCGCCACCCGTCATGGCGAGCGCATTCTGAGCGGGGAGCGGCGTGCAGAAAGCTCCTGCGCAATTGGAGAGCGTCATCTGGCTGGCGTGAACGCCTCCGACAAGGACCTGCGCAAACGGCGAAATCCTGCTGTCCCTCCGGAAGGAGACACGGGGTCCGAAGAGATACGTGTAGGCTGTGCCGCTGGCGTCCACGACCAGGGGCTGGTTGGCTCCGTTGCCGGTGAGTTGCAGCCGGTTCGCGTCATAGCCGCCAACGTCGGCGACCAGGCCAAAGTAGTTATTGAAATTGAACGCGAAGGCAGCGCTACCGCCGTTGAGCCCGACCATGCGGTTCCCCGCCGTCGATGTAGACCCCGCGCCAAAGTGCGTATAGCCGAGAAAGACTTCCGCCTTCGCCGCGTTGCCCTGAGCATGGACCAACATCGGTGTTATCGAAAAAGCCATCGCGAGTGTGGCAATCGTCCGCGCAGATAATTTCATTTCATTTCTCCTGAATTGCGCGTCGCGGTCTTCTCTCAACGCCTTCCATCGACTCTTGCGTTGACTTGTTATGGAGCAGGAGTGTTGACCACGGTATTGACCATCGTGACCGGCCCCGTAAGCACCAACAGCCTGCCGTTGACTGTCGTCACCGCGGCCACTCCGGCGGTTGAGACCGAAATTCCGGCCTGGGAGATGATGGTTCCCGTCATCGTTCCGCCGCCGAGAATCCCGTTGATCGTCGCAGCCGTTCCGACCTGCCAGTAGACGTTCTTAGCCTGAGCGCCGTTCACCAGCAGAACGCTTCTATGGGCGGTCGGGGTTCCTACCGTGAGCGTCGTGGCCATCTGGAAAGCCCAGAATGCGTTAGGATCTCCCTGCGCATCGAGGACGAGGTCGCCTTGCGAGATGCTGTAGCTTCCCGGCGCGGACTTGTAGACGCCAGGCGCCAATGTCCGATTGCCAAGCTCACCCGCCAACCCGCCGCCGCAGCCGGGGCAGGTAGAAACATCGAGCCCGCCGGGCAAAGCAACCAGCTCGTTGTAAGCCGTGAGCGCGTCCGCGCCGGCCTGGGCTGCCGCGGCGGCGGTGACGGCAGTTCCTTCGGTGGGGCACGCTACCGTCGGCGGTGGAGGCGCGGTGTCGATCGTGCCGTTCACCAGTCCCATGTTGAGCGGCGTTTCGGTGTAGACGCATCCCGGCGTGTTGTCGTGGAAGCCGGTGATGATCGTCGAGACGCCTGTTGTCCCAATATTTCCGTTGATAACGGTAGCCGTTCCCTGATTGGTCATCCCTGCACTACCGCCGAAGCCACCGAAGAGTGCCGCGCTTCCAAGGTTGATGGGCGACACCACTAAGACAGTGCCGGTTGTAAAGCTCCAGGGATTCGGTGCACCGCCAGTGCCTAGCGGATTGCCGGCGAGATCGGTGGCGCCGGTTGTCACGGTTGCCGTGTAGATGCTGCTGGCCGTGAGCGGGGCGGTAGGAGTGAAACTGGCGATGAAGTTGATGGGATCGTAGGACACGGTCCCGGCAACCGCAGTTGCGCCCGGGCCGGTGAGCGTGAAGGTAGCGGTGGTGATCGTCAGCGGGTTCATCGCCTCGGAGAACGTCGCACTGACCACCTGGTTGAGGGGGACGTTGATGGCCGCGCTAGCTGGGATGGTCGACACGATCTGGGGCGGTACCGTGTCCAGTGCCGCGCCGGTCGTAAATGTCCACACATAATTCACCGCAAGAGCGTTGCCGGCGAGATCGGTGACGCCGGTTGTGATCGTGGCGGTATACAAGGTGTTCGCCACGAGATTCGCGGTCGGGGTGAATGTCGCCGTGTTACCGACGCTTGCGTACGTCACCTGCCCGGCGATTGGGGTTACACCCGGTCCCGCCAGAGTAAACGTCGCGGAGTTGATCGTGGCTGCATTCATCGCCTCGCTGAATGTGGCGCTGACGACTTGATTGAGTGGAACGCCAATGGCGAGGTTTGCGGGGACCGTCGAAATGACGGTCGGCCTCGTGGTATCAGGGGCGGCGGCTGTCGTGAACGTCCAGACGTAGTTGCTCGCGAGTGCATTGCCGGCAAGGTCCATCGCGCCCGTAGTGATTGTGGCCGTATACACCGTGCTCACTGCGAGGTTTGTCGCGGGAGTGAATGTCGCTACCGAGCCTGCGGCGGTGTAAGTGACCACACCGATGACAGCTACGCCGCCCGCTGTTTTCACGGTAAAGGTCGTCGCGTTGATTGTTGCGGGGTTCATCGCTTCGCTAAAGGTCGCGGTGATCGCCTGGTTGATAGGCACGGCCGTGGCGCCATTGGCGGGTGTCGTCGAAATGACGGTCGGAAGAGTTGGGGCCGGAACGGTCCTGAAGCTCCACGAGTAATTGGCTGCAAGCGGATCTGCGGTTGAATCGGTTATGGCAGTGGTGAGCGTGGCGGTAAATAAGGTGTTGGTCGCAAGCACAGCCGCCGGCGTGAATGTAGCCACCGCGCCCGCGCAACTTACCGTTCCAGCGACCGCCGTGCCGCCGGCTCCGGTAACCAGAAAGCTCGCGGCCGTAACCGTCGCACAATTCAGCGTTTTGCTGAAGGTAGCGCTAAGAACCTGATTGACCGGCACGCCTGTCGCGCCGTTCGCGGGAATTGTGACGATGACAGTCGGTCGTGTGGCGGTGGTAAAAGTCCACGGAAAGTTCGTGGCCAGCGGATAACCGTTCGTATCTGTGGCTCCGGTTGTGATCGTAGCGGTGTATATCGTGCCGTAAGCAAGAGGCACGCTGGGGGTAAAAGTCGCGATCGAGCCGGTTGCGCTGTACGTCACAACTCCGGTCACGGCGGTTCCACCCGGACCTGCGAGCGTGAATGTCGCGTTGGTGATCGTTGCCGGGTTCATCGCCTTGCTGAATGTGGCGCTAAGGACCTGATTGATCGGCACACCTGAAGCGCCGTTCGTTGGCACCGTAGAGATCACTGTCGGCTGGGCCGCCGTTGTAAAGCTCCACGCGAGGTTGTTGGCCGGCTCGATGCCCAGCGTATTCGCAACTCCGGTTGTAATTGTGGCCGTATAGACCGTATTGAAGGCCAGAGCCGCATTCGGCGTGAACGTCGCAACCGAACCCGTAGCTGTATAAGCGACGGTTCCAGCCACGGTAACTCCGCCTGCGGCTGTCAGTGTAAAGGTTGACCCCGTGATGCTGGCCGGGTTCATCGGCTCACTGAAAGTGGCGGAGACGACCTGGTTGATCGGCACACCGGTGGCCCCAGTTGCAGGATTGCTCGATACCACCAGGGGCGGCGTCGACGGTACGGTTTCTTTGCCGCATCCGGTCGCAAAGGTTAGTGAGACGGACAGCAATGCGACTAAGAGCCCTGGTTTACCAAGTCTGCGTGTGAACATTTGATCCTCTTATCGAACACCGCTGAAATGGTGTGTCCGACACTCTCGTCCGGTGATCGGGGCAACTGCCAGGAATATCGGACCCTATAAACCTAAGAAATAGCAGGGCTTCATCGACATAGTCTGAGCAAGAGCGCTCAGGTCTTCCCAAATGAGGTCACTTGTGAAGATGCGGAAGACAGGCTGGACGCTGCCTCGAATTCGAATAAATCTTCCAATCAATCTGCAGTTGTGAGCAAAAAGGAACACATTTGAATCGCATAGAGCGCAGCGGTTATGTATGATTCACGACATAAGGTGCGACATAAGTAGATTGGTTCCATCACCTGGTCGAATCCTGTTGCCGGTTTTCCATCCGGGACCATTTACGAAAGGGGCCTGTAGGATGACGAAACTCAAAGAGATCGCGTTCGATCCAGCCGCTTTCCTCGCTCATGCGGGGCTTGGACGCCGCATGGTGCAGATCAAGGCGAAGCATGTTTTCTTCGCGCAGGGTGGTCCAGCCGACTGCGTCTACTATCTCCAGACTGGCCGGGCAAAGCTTACTGTTGTCGCCGAGAATGGCAAAGAGGCAACGATCACGATGCTCAACCCTGGAGAATTCGTTGGCGAAGAGTCTATCGCCGGCCCCGTCGGCCTGAGAATGGCGACCGCAACGGCCATCACCGCATGTGCGGCTCTGAAGATCGAGCGCAGCGAAATGATTCGTGTCCTGCACGAGGAACACGCGCTTTCCGGCGTGTTTATGAAGTTCCTGCTGGCCAAAAGTATGAGGACCCAGGCCGACCTGGTCGATCAGCTCTTCAACTCCAGTGAAAAACGGCTGGCCAGAATTCTGTTGTTGATGGCGGAGTTCGGCAAACCGGGCGAGCCGGAGATGCTCATTCCTTCGATAACGCAGGAAACTCTTGCCGAAATGATCGGCACGACGCGGTCGCGAGTGAGCTTCTTCATGAACCGCTTCCGCAAGCTGGGATTCATCGAGTACAACGGCCGCATCCGGGTCCACAAATCTCTGTTGAACATCGTGCTGCACGATCAAATGCCGGACGATAACTCTGTCAGGCCGGTGTTCTCGGGCGAAACGCCTGGCCCCACGCAACCTATGAAGCAAATACGTCCGATGTAAGCAAACGGAACGGAAAACCGTCGCTTAAAAAGGAAACGGTTGAGCAAAAGTGAACAGACTCCGTTCGGCGGTCTCGATATTCTTCCTGCAAGGTTGCTCAATTCAGCAGGGAAAGAGGCGGTTATGTCCACCCAGACGAGTCCCAGATTTCCGCATCGGCATAACAACGACGGCTCTCACGATTCGATATGCACAGCGTGTCTCGCAACGGTTGCGCGGCGAGAAGACGAAAATGAGCTGCTTGAGTTCGAGTTGAGCCACGTTTGCGACCCGATACGACTATTTCAACACGGCAATTTTTCATCGTGGGACCCGGCGAAATCTCACATCGCGTCCTAATGGAGGCAACAAGCAATGGCGATTCCCGGTTCCGGCGACGACGGCAATATGACAGCGGATTTCGGGCTGTTCGACCTGACCAATGAGATCGCTGCATCGCAAAGCCAGCAGCCGTGGCCTTCTGGGATTCACGCCAAGACATTGTTCAAGAAGCAGGATTTTCGGGTCGTTCTGATCTCGCTGAATCCTGGTGCCCGGATAAAGGAGCACCATGTCGATGGCACGAGTTCGGTGCAGGTGTTGAAAGGCAGCATACGCTACAGCACGCAGGGCCAGACGCACGACCTGCAACCGGGAAGCCTGCTCACTCTTGCCGCTTCGATCAAACACGACGTCGAGTCGATGGGCGACTCGGTTTTCCTTCTAACAATTTCGTGGCCGGACGGCCAGCACTTGCTCGCTATGGAGCATCGGGGTTATGGCACTTAGACTCCTCTCGGCCTGCAATTTGTGAGCAAAAGAGTACAGATTTTCAATCTTTCGCCAAGAGACAACCGTGAGGAGAGCAGCCTGTTGCCATCATCGAACTGTTACACCTTTGATTGCCCGGACATGGTCGGGTATCCGCACGGAGACAAAAAGAGATTGCCGGAGTCCCTGAAATGATTGCATTCGATCCGGCCCACGCTGCCGTTCACTATCCTCCCGACCGCCGGTTTCGTATCTGGATCCGGCCTTCGTTGCTGATCGGCGCCGCCGTGCTGGTTTTGCTGCCCGTAGCCGCGGCGTGGATCGAGTTCCTTCTATATGGACTTCCCCACATCCCGCCCGTTCCACAAATCTATCCCAACAATTTCGCCGGTCCGCATGGTTTTCCGCTGTGGGTGCGCTACTGCCACTTCTTCAACTTTGTTTTTGTCATGATGCTGATCCGCAGCGGCTTGTCGATCCTGGCCGACCATCCTCGCCTCTACTTCAACAATGACTGCACCCCGGGCAGCGAGTGGATTCGGTTGACGCCGATCAAGGTGCCAACCGACCGGCTCTGGACTGCCAAGGACGACGCCCGCTTCGTCTCGCCCATGGTGGCCACCCCGGGCTACCGGCATACCGTCGGCATTGCGCGTTCGTGGCATTTTCTGAATGTTTACGGGTTCATTCTCACGGGTGTCTTGTTCGTCATCATGCTGTTCGATACGGAACAGTGGCGGCGGCTCGTTCCGCAATCGTCGCTGGTATTTCTCCAGGCCTGGAATACATGGGTCCACTATGCAACGTTCCACCTGCCCGCCGAGTTCAACGGATTCTATGGGTACAACGCGCTACAGCAGATCGCGTATTTTTGTGTTGTCTTCGTCTTCGGCCCGCTGGCCATCCTGACCGGCGTGGCCATGTCGCCGGCGGTGGTGAATCACTTGCCCCGGTATGCGAAGCTATTTGGCGGCAGGCAATCGGCGCGCTCCATTCACTTCCTCACCATGCTCAGCTTTTTTGCGTTCATCGTGGTGCATGTGACGCTGGTCGCGATGACCGGCTTCCGGCGCAACATGAACCATATCGTGATGGGCACCGACGACCAGAACCACTGGGGGATGATTCTGGGATTGGCCGGCATCGGCGTTGTCGCGCTGTCGTGGGTTGTTGCCCACTATATTTCCTGGATCTACCCTCGCGTCCTGCAACACGCGGAGAAGTTCATCTCGCACCCCTTGCGTCTGCTTACGATCAACCGGCTCACGCCGAGCCAGCATTACACCGAGGCGGACATCTCCCCGCGTTTCTGGCCGAACGGCAAAATACCGGAGCGCGACGACTGGAAGCAGATGGCGGAGAGTGGATTCAAAGACTTCAAGCTGAAAGTTGGCGGTCTGGTCGACAACCCCGTCGAGCTCTCACTCGCAGACATCGAGAAGCTGTCCAAAGCCGAAGAGATTACCATGCATCACTGCATACAAGGCTGGACGGGCATTGCCAAGTGGGGTGGGCTTCCGATGAAGTCTCTCGTGGAACTGGTCCGACCCAAGCCGAACGCCAAGGTCGTCGCGTTCTTCTCCTATGGCGGTTCGCTGTATGGCGGAGCGTACTACGATACGCAAAGGCTCGAAAACGTATTGAAGGCGCAATGCCTGCTTGCGACAGAAATGAATGGCAAGCCCCTTACCGAGGTTTATGGGGCTCCTCTCCGGCTGCGTGTTGAAAACCAACTCGGCTACAAAATGGTCAAGTGGATCGAGCGCATCGAATTCATCGAATCGGAAAAAACGATTGGCTTGGGAGAGGGCGGCAAGAACGAAGACGATGAATACTTCGATCTCCTCCCCAACATCTGATGACGTCCCCCAATAAGCGGGCCGAACAAGACCATCCGAACATCGAGCACCGCAGCCCGGAACACGTCGGCGTCCTGCTGACACACCTGCGGCTGGAGTGGCTGTTGCAGCACTTCCCGTCGCGCCTGGTGTGGGCTGTCTATGTTTGCGTGAATGGTTTTATCACCATCGCGCTCCTGGCAGTGCTGGCTTTATTTACCGGCAGCCCGTTCGTTTTTCCATCGCTTGGCCCAACCGCATATCTCTTTTTCTTCTCGCCGCTGGCGGAGGCCGCAAGTCCGCGCAATACGATCTGGGGACACGCGATCGGGCTTGTCTGCGGTTATGCGGCGTTCACGCTTACGGTGGCCTACGCTCCACCCTTCGCCGTGCATGGCGGCATTCATGGCGCCAGAGTTCTGGCGGCCGCCTTGTCGCTCTCGGCTACGGGCGCGTTGATGGCATTATTCAAGGTGAGCCACCCGCCCGCGGGGGCGACCACCCTTATCGTCTCGCTGGGTATCATCTCCGTGCCTAGAGAACTCGTAATCATCGAAATCGCGGTCATCCTGCTTACGGTGCAGGCGTTCGCAATCAACCGGCTCGCCGGGCTGCCTTATCCGCTTTGGGGAAAACAGCAGCCAGTCATGCAGCTTTAATTGCCAGAAGAGTTGCAGATGCAGCAGGCTACGCAAAGTTCAAAAAGTTCGCCGGATCGACCTTCGCCCCCGGAAACACCGCATCCATATTGCGCGAGCCTAGCGTCTTGAACGCCGCCTCTCCCAGCACGTTGCGGAAGTCCGTCGTCACCGTCAGGTCGCGGCCTTCGTTCAACTGACCATCCGACAGCCCGGGCCACTTGCCGTAAATCTTCCCGCCCTTGACCGCTCCGCCCAGCACGAACATCACATTCGCGTGTCCATGGTCGGTCCCGCCGGTCCCGTTCTGCCGGGCCGTTCGCCCAAATTCCGACATCGTGACCAGCGTAATGTTCTCCGCATCGTCGCCCATATCGTTCCAGAACGCTCCAATCGAGTCCGAAAACTCCTTCAGCCGGTTCGCCAATTGGCCGTTCACATTGCCCTGGTTCTGGTGGGTGTCCCAGCCGCCAATATCCGAAAACGCCGCCTCGACCCCGAGGTTCGCCTTCATCAACTGCGCAATCTGCTTCATGCTATTTCCAAACGGAGTGTTCGGATAAACGATCCCCGCCGCCGGCTGATACTTCGCCGGATCGGCCGCTTTCAGCATCTTCACCGCCTCAAACGTCTCTTCGCCGGTGCCATGCAGCACGGCATCGGAGCTCTCGTCGTACATCGCCTGAAACGCATTCGAAATCGGAGAAGTCGTCGGCCCGCGCCCACCCACCGAGAAGTCCGCAAGATTCGCAATCGCAATCGCCGCCAGCTTCCCTTGCAACGTCCGCGGCACCTGCGTCCCCAGCGCCACCGCGCGGAATGCCGACTGCTTGCCTTCCACTTTCTCATTCACCAGCGCCCGATTCAGCCAGCCATCGGGAGTAGATTTCACCCCCGGCGTCCCACTCTCCATATAATCCTGCGCATCGAAGTGCGACCGCGTCGTATCCGTCGAACCCGCCGCATGAACGATCGCCAGATGCCCCTGGTCATACAGCGGCTTCATCGCCGCCATCGACGGATGGAACCCAAAAAATCCATTTAGGTCCAGCACTTGTTCCGGCTTGATCGCAATCGTCGGCCGCATCGAGTAGTAATTCTTCTCCGCGTAAGGCACGACCACATTCAGCCCATCGCAAGCCCCGCGCTGAAACAGCACCACCAGCTTCTTATGGTTTGCCGCCGCGGTCGTCACTTCCGCCAACACGCTCCGCGTCAGGAACGCCGGAATCACCGAAGTCCCCACCAGCGCCAGCGCGCCATTCCTCATAAAGCCACGCCGGGAAACGCCACGCCGCGCCAGGTCCCGACCGTGCATGTCGCAACCCCAGTCGCTATGGTCTGCATTCCATCTCGATAAGCTCATGGCGTTCTCCTTCAAAGTCCCGGGCAAAGACCCGCCCGCCTGTGTTAACGCAGACTATAAGCCAAAGTTGTTGGACTCCGCAGAAAACTCCAGGAGGGTGGCTCCGGAATCTGGCGTGACCCATCTACACGACGGCCCCATCGTCGTTTAGGTGGGCATTCGCGCAGCGAACCGCTCCCGTCCATTTCTAAACACCCTCGCCAGCCCACCTTAGCCGCAAAGTGCCGCGGCGAAGATGGGTCACCCCGGTGTCGCACGTCCCGGAGCCTTTGCACTTACCGCCGCTGAAAGTCCGGAGATCCCAGCAGCAACCCGGCCATCGTCGTCACCGGCCCCTCATTCATGCTCCTGGACGCCAAATCCGTCATCGACGCCCCTCCGCCATTCGCATAAGGCCGCTTTCCCGACACCCTGACGTTCATCAAATTCGGCCCAGCCTCCCCCGGCCAAAGCGCAAGATTCTTCTGCGCTTCCTGCACCTGCCCGGGACGGTCCGCCAGCTCCATCACCGCCGTGGTCGTCCGGTCTGCCGCATGTTGCCCAATCAGCAGCATTTCAAGCTGCTGTTCGGTCTTCAGCGAAGGCACGGTACTCGCGGCAGCCGACTCCCCCAGCAGCCCCGGCCAGTTCGTCCGAGTACCAGGCAGCAACCCACCGCTCAGCACCATCGCAAAGTTCATGCGAGAAACCAGCGCCGTCGTGCTCACCCACTCCGGCGCCAGCCACGAGTACCCATTCGGCGTCTGCATCCCATACAGCGGCATGCCCAGCCGGTCCATCGCCTGCACCAGCGGCAGCGCATTGTTCACCGTCGCATCGCTGGCCCGCAGCGCCGACACCATGAACTCGATCGGCGTCTTCACCTTCGCCCGATAAACCTTTGGCGACCAGAACTCCGGCGCGTCGAACATCGTCCGCAGCACCGCCTTGATGTCCCCATCGGTCTTCAAGAACGTTGCGGCCATCCGGTCGACCAGCGCCTGCGGCGGATTGTCGCTCACAAACCGCACCGCCAGCTTATGCGAGATAAACTTCGCCGTCGCCGGACTGGTCGCGAGCATATGCAGTACCTCCAGCCCCTCATTCTCGCCACCCGCCTGAATCGTCCGCCCCAGCACCTGCTTCGTCCCCGGATCGTGCCGGTTCTCCGCAAACAGGAACCCGCCGCCGCCGCCCTGATACGGCCGGTCGATCATCCATCCCGTCAACGCCCGCGCCACATTCGTAATATCCGCCTGTGTATAGCCCGGGCCGCACGCGGGATCAAGCTGTCGCGCCGTATGGTCCTTGCTCACCTCGCACTGCACGCCGATGGTATGCAGCTCCATCAGCTCGCGCGCATAATTCTCATTGATCCCCTTGGGCATAACCTTGGCCAACTGGGAGTTCGGCCGGTTCTTGCTGAACCGTTTCCCGCGCTCCGCCGCCGGCGAGTTCGGTCCGATGCTCTGCCAGTTGTCCAGATACATCAGCATCGCCGGACTCTGCGCCGTAGCCACCAGCAGGTCCTCGAACTTGCCCAGCGCATGGGGCTGAATCGTGTCCCGCTCATACGACGCCAGCAGGTACGGCTCATTCTGGTTCTTCCGCACATACACGCTGAAGTGGTTCAGCCAGAAATCCGTCATCACCGCTTCAAGCTGGCGATCGCTGTACACATCCCGCAGCAGCCGCGTCTCGAGCGCCTCGCCCGACACAACCCGGATCGGCCCCTGCAACGCGACCAGAATTTCCGCCTGCTCCGGCGACAAACCCGCCATCAACTGCCCGCGCTCCCGTGGCCGCAGGTCCTGCCGAAACGCAATCGCCTGTTCCGGCGACATCGCCAGAATCTTCGCCATCCGCTCATCCGGCGGCAGCGCCACAATGCTCTCGGGATCGTCGCCCGAATACGCTTCCTTTGGCCCCCGCTTGCGCACCTTCGCAGCCGGCGTCGCAGCCGCCATATCGTCGCCTGCGGCCATGTCCGGCGCAGCAGCCGCGCCCGACGCGGGAACAGCCCCACCCATCGCAGGAGTCATGGCATTCTGGCCATCCTCCCCCGCCCCAGCCTGTTTCGGCTTGAGTTGCGGTGAAGCCCCGGCTGCGGCAATCTTCTGCTCATAACTCAAAATCCCATCGGCATAGATCGCATGTTCCACCGGATCGCTCGGCAGCGCCGCACCCTGCCGCGCCATCTGCTTCAGCATCTGTGGCGACGGGAATTTCTTCAGCAACGCTTCCTGGCTCAACTGCATCGCCGGGAACTTCAACATCATCGTCTGAAACGCCGAGTCGTCGATGCTCGCGGGATTCAACTGCCGCTCAAACCAGGCCTTCAACCCCATCTTCTCGACCGCCTGCACATCCCCCGTCCTCGGCCCAAACGTAAACCGGTTCAACGCATGAAGCACCTTCTGCTGCTGCGTCAGCGATTTCAAAGCAGGCGCAGCCGGAATCGTCTTCGCCGCCGCCGCACTCTCCCCCAGCATCGGCCCGGCGGTCATCAACAGGCACAACGTAGCGGTAACGGCAGCCTGACCCGCCTCAACAGCCAGTCCTGCAAATTTCGCTCGCTTTGCCATCGTCGTAGCTCCTCCAGGAAACGCGCTGCCCGCAGACGGGGCACACCGCACACTCCTTGGAACACGAGCTACCCGTACCAGTTGCGCTCATAAGAACATTCACCTGATGAACTCTGTTCCAGAGAGCCTTCCAACCAGCCTCTACGCTGACCGCACCTCAGCAAGCAAATCCGGATGCCGATCCAATACTCGTAGCAGCTTCACCAGTGCCAGTGGCGGTCTCGTCTTGCCATTCTCGTAGCGAGAAAACGCATTCACACCGCCGCCGAAAATTTCTCCCGCTTCGCGCTGATCCAACGCCAGCTTCTTGCGAACGCTGATAATAAACCCTGGATCCACTGCGGCGGCATTGACCTGCTTGTTGAACTCCCCCATGAGCCCACTCACGCGCGACGATTCCGCCGCATCGAGAATAGTTTCACCGCAAGCCCCACAGAACAGTCCCGTAACATTCTGGATGACCGTGCTGTCTCCCTTATAGACGTAGGGGATGTCACGAGTTTCCTGCACTGCTTCCGCCGCGCACAATGGACAATTCACCATTACATCTCCTTGAACGATACGATCAGCACATCACCGATCACAGTCAGCTTGAGATAAATCTGACCTGCAGCCGTCATAGGGCGGTACACATCCTGCCAAACTCGATGATCGGCATGGGTCGTCATGGCCTTATAAAAGTCTTTCATGGTCAGTATGGAAACGATGCCAACCATCGCCTCAAAGTTCATATCTAACGCCCTCGCACTAGAGAGCGCAGAAACCGTGGAGCGAACTTTACCCTCCGCGACCAGCCTGCTAACGACAGACAGTGGGCAATGAGGCGTGCGTTTCTCCATAACAATAATAACCCATTAGGTTAGTCCTAAAACGCCGCCAGCTCGACCATCGCCTGAAACAAATGCTCCGCCTGCGGCAGAATCACATCCTCCAGCAGCGGCTGATACGCCACAAACGTATCCATCGCGCCAACGCGCCGCACCGGCCCGTCGAGGTCGTGGAAAAGTTCGTCGCCGATCCGCGCGGCAATCTCCGCGCCGTAGCCCCAGCTCAGCATGTCCTCGTGCGCCACAATCACCTTGCTGGTCTTGCGCACCGACTCGGCAATCGCCTCCCAGTCATACGGCGCCAGCGAGCGCAAATCGATCACCTCAACATCCTTGCCCTTCTCGCGCTCCATCCGCTGCGCCGCCTGCAAAGCCCGCGGCACAACCGCGCCATACGTAATGACGGTAAGGTCTTTGCCCGACTTCACAATCCGCGCCTTGCCAAACGGAATAGAGTAGTTCGGCCCCGGATAGGCCGACCGCCCAAACGTTTCGCGATAAAGCCGTTTGTGCTCCAGAAAAATCACCGGATCGTCGCACCGAATCGCCGTCCGCAGCAGCCCAATCGCATCGAGCGCGTTCGACGGCATCACGATCCGGACGCCCGGCGTATGCGTAAAAATGCTCTCGCCGCTCTGCGAGTGATAGATCGACCCGCCCGTCAAATATCCGCCCGTGGGGACGCGCATCACCAGCGGGCAATCGAACGCCCCATTCGACCGCCACCGCATCAGCGCCAGTTCATTGCGCATCTGGTGCATGGCCGGCCAGATGTAGTCGAAGAACTGAATCTCCACCACCGGCTTCAACCCGCGCACCGCCATACCAATTGCGCGTCCCACAATATTCGCCTCGGCCAGCGGAGAGTTCCACACCCGGTCGTTGCCAAACTCCTTCTGAAGCCCGTGCGTTACTTTGAAAACGCCGCCCTTGCCCTTGATCTTCCCCGCCCGCAGCGCCTCGTCCCGCGTCGCATCGGCAACATCTTCGCCAAAAACAACAATCCGCTCGTCACGCTCCATCTCGTCGCGCAGGCAGTTGTTGATCAGGTCGAGCATCGTGCGCTCATTCCGGTCCGCCGTAAACTCCACCGGCGTATCGAACCGCACATCCGTAGGCTTCAGGTCCTCCGAGTACACATGCCGCAAAATCGAATCCGGCTTGGGCAGCACCGCCTCCTGCGCCCGATCGCTCGCCCGCTGCACTTCCTCGTCCACCTTGCGTTGTAGCTCATTGAGCCCCGCCGCATCCAGGATTCCCTGCCGAATCAGCCACATCTCCATCCGCAGGATCGGGTCGCGCAGCGAGTCCGCCTCCAGCTCCTCCTTGCTGCGGTACAACTTCTCATCGTCCGAAAGCGAGTGCGAATACGGCCGGGTCACATGCCCATGCACCACCGCCGGCCCGAGCCCCGCGCGGCAATAGGCCACCGCCTCCACCATCGCCTCATAACTGGCGACAGCGTCGGTCCCGTCTACTTCCGCAAAGTGGAAGTTCGGAAAATTCGCAATCAGCCGCGAAATATTCCCCCCCGGAGTATTCGCCTCCACCGGAGTAGAAATCGCATACCCATTGTCCTCAATTACATACACCACAGGCAGTTTGCTGTTGGAGGCCGTATTCAACGACTCCCAGAACTCCCCCTGGCTCGTCGACCCCTCGCCAATGGAGACATACACCACCTCGTCCCCATGGAACGTCACATCCTTGAACTCGCGATAATCCCCGGCAACCTTCGCCGCCGCATTCGGATGGTGCGTAAAGTAACGCCCCGCCTCCGCGCACCCAATCGCGTGAAGACACTGCGTCGCCGTCGACGATGAAGCCGACACAATATTCAGCTTCCTGCTCGCCCAGTGCGACGGCATCTGCCGCCCGCCGCTGGCCGGATCGTCAGCGGCCCCCACCGACTGGAGCAACTGCTCCTCCACCGTATTCCCCAGCGCCAGGCAAAGCGCCCGGTCGCGGTAGTACGGAAAGAACCAGTCATACCCGGGTTTCATCGCCAACCCGGCGGCCACCAGCAGCGCCTCATGCCCCGCGCACGAAACTTGAAAAAATATCTTCTGCTGCCGTTTCAGCATGATCTCGCGGTCGTCGGTCCGCCGCGAAAGGTACATCAGCCGGTAGAACTCCACCAGCTGCGCCGCCGTCAATCCCGCGGCCACGGGCTCATCCGCGCTCCGCTCGGGGACCTTCATGGTCAACGCATTTCTATGAGCCAACGTGTCTCTCCAGGAACCGGGATTCCCTTACAGATTCTACTCGTATCACGTTGCACCCACACTGCACTACCCCCTTTTTCCACCGCCGGGTGCCCCAGCCAGCCAGGCCTGGGGTGACCCATCTTCGCGGCTGTCTCATCGTCGCTAAGGTGGGGCCGCCACAACTCTCCCGCATTCGCCCCCAACCGTTAGCCTTCTCCAATCTTCCTCACCCCAAAAGTCGCACCACCTCACCAATCCTGTCGCAAATCGACCCAATCCGGCCGCGGACCTCTTACCCGCGCCGATGCACAACTTGACGCAAGAGGGTTCCAATGTCCCGACACACCTCCATCCTGCCCGCAACCCTCCTTCTCCTGGCGCTCGCTGGCTGCGGCCAGAATGCCATGCAGACTGCGGCCAACGGCGCACCCATCGCCACCCCGGCCCTCCGCGCAGCCGACGGCTCCAGCAACATCGTTCCAGGCCGCTACATCGTCGTCTACACCAACGGCACGATCCCTCCATCCGCCGCCGCCAACGCTGCGCAAGCCGGAGCGCAGGTCGTAGCCAGCCTCACCGGCCTCGGTCTCTCCGTCCAGCAAACCGCGGGCGCCGACGACGCCACCACCCTCGCCGCCCTTGCTGCCCAACCGGGAGTCGAGTACGTACTTCATGATCGCTACGTCGAAGGCCATCAGGCCGCCGTCGCCCCGATGCCCCCGACCGGCATCGCCCCAACGCTTCCCATCGACCCGCCCTCCACTTCCGACGCCTTCTACAACTCCCCTCAGGGCTGGGCCGTCATCCAGGCCGGCGGCTACGGCGCGGGCATCCCCGGCGGCCCCTCCACCGGCCCCTGGACCACCACCCAGGGCCGCGGCGTCCGCATCGCCATCCTCGACAGCGGAGTCGATGCCAATCACCCCGACATTGCCCCCAACCTCGCTCTGAACCTTTCCGAAATCGACCAATCCGCGCTCCCCAGCGCGTGCGACGACGGCACTCCGCAGGACCAGCAGGGCCACGGCACCTGGACCGCCTCGCTGGCCACCGGAGCGGCCGGCCCAAATACCGGCGGCGTCATCGGCGTCGCTCCGCAGGCCACGCTCCTCAACATCAAAGTCCTTGAGCGCATTCCGGCAACGGACGGCGCGACCCTCGCCGTCCAATGTTCCGCAGGACAGACCGGCGGCCTCCTCAGCTGGGTCCTGCAAGGCATCAACGACGCCATCGCCAACCACGCCGACGTCATCTCCTTCTCCCTCGGCTCCATTGTCGACCTCAACAGCGGCGACGGCGCCGGCTGGAAAGCCAGCTTCGACCGCGTCACCCACGCGGCGTTTCTCGCCAATGTCGTCCTCGTTGCCGCGGTGGGCAACGACGGCCTCGACCTCTCCGCCGGCCGCTACATCGAGCTCCCGGCCCAGGCCCGCGATGTCCTACCAGTCGTCGCTTCCACCAACCCCGCGTGCGCCGAAAACCTTACCACGGGCGCCACCTGCGCGGCAGGGCCGGTGACGCGCGCGCACTACAGCAGCTACGGATCGACCCTCAACGCCATCGCGGCCCCCGGCGGCAGCTATCCCAACGCCAGTGCCACCGGGATCAGCGGATTCGTCCGCGGAGCCTGCTCGACCTCCGGCTGCTTCAATCTCGGCAACACACCTTACGTCCAGGCCATCGGAACCAGCGCCTCGGCCCCACTCGTAGCTGGCGCGGCAGCCCTGCTCCACGCCGCGCACCCCGCCTGGACCTCCGCGCAAATCGTCGCCGCGCTCCGCTCCTCCGCCACCCAAGCCACCACCATGACCGAGCCCGAACTCAACACCGCCGCGGCCCTGGCGCTGCAATAACGGACGCTACCCGCGCATCCTCTGCTTCACATCGTGGGCCAGCTTCTCAATATCGTCCGCCTTCTTCACCACATCCAGCGACAACTCATTCTTATTGCTCTTATCCACGGCGGCCTTAAGCTCGGTCGCAAGCTGCAACAGCTTCGCCGTGTCGTCGACGATATGCTTCTGCCGGTCGTCCGCCATGGCCCGCGCGCGGCTCGCCCTTTGCTGCGCCAGCATCGGATCCGTCCCATCATCCGGCCGCTCGCCATCGATCGGCGGCATCGCAGGAATTTTTGAGGGAGTATTTTGCCCCATGCCCTGTTGTTGTTGTTGCGCCTTCGCCGCACCCACGCTGGGGGCAGCCACAAGGCCGAAGCCTAAGAAGGCGGCCATACCCAGGCCACGTATTGCATTGAATTTCGGTCCACGCATCGCACGCCTCCGGTCCCCATCGGGTCCGTCGGCTATGCTCTTCCATAGCACCGGCAATTGGGGAACACCATCATCATGCAACTTTCCGGCAAGATCCCACAAGACGAGCACACCCTCCGCGCACTGGAGCAGGGCTGGCACACCGACCTCATCACCTTCCTCCAGCACGGCCTGCCGAAGATCGTCGTCGCGCTGGCGATCGCCTTCCTCCTCCAGCGCCTCACGCTTTTCTTCGTGAAGCGGATGAAGCGCCGCGCCGACCGCCTGGTGGGAAACGCGCAGCGCGCCGCCCAGTTGCGCACCGCCGCCGGAATCATCCGCGCGTGCGCCTACTGCTTCATCCTTGCGTACGTCGCCATGCAACTGCTCGGCGCCATCGGAGTCCCGCTCGGCACCTTCATCGCTTCCGCCGGCGTCATCGGACTGGGCATCAGCTTCGGCGCGCAGTCCATCTTCAAGGACATGCTCAACGGCATCTTCATCCTCATCGAAGACCAGTACAACGTGGGCGACACCGTCAAAATCGCCGGCCTGCAAGGCACGGTCGAAGACCTCACGCTGCGCTGCACCACGCTGCGCGACGGCGACGGCACGGTTTACATCGTCCCCAACAGCCAGATCGCGACCGTTTCCAACCTCTCCCGCGACTTCTCCGTCGCCACCCTCACCGTCGGGGTCGACGCGGGCGTCGACCCCGACCGCGTCATCGCCGTCCTCACCACGCTTTCCCACGGCCTGCGCGAGGACGAAGCCTTCAAACAAGTCATCATCGGCGACCCCAACGTCCTCGGCGTCGATAAGATCAACGGCCGCGAGGTCAACTACGTCGTCAACGTCCGGGTGCGCGCCAACCAGCGCGACGGCGTGTTACGGGAGCTGCGCCGCCGCGTCCTGCAAAGCTTCAAGCACGAAAAAATCCCCTTTGGGACTACCACCAGCACGCTGATTATGCCGCGCGCCGACCCAACCGCGACGCCACCTCACAGCTGAAGACGGCACTTGCTTTAGATTGTTGCACTTCCATGATTCACGGACCCATGCGGATGAAAAAATGCGGCTTATTTTCTTTGAGGTTATTGGCGCAGAGTGGCGTTTTTGCGCCAAATGATGTCTTTCTGTGCCACTTTGTGGCTCTTTGCCGGAAATTGCGGACTTAGTGGCTTTTTGCGACCATTTTGCGCCAAAACGCGCATTTCGCGCGATTCACGCCATGGGCCTTAAAACGAAAGGAGGAGGACCGAAGTCCTTCCCCCTGCCGTCCACAAAAATCTACTGCTTCACAGTGACATCGGGCGTGACCGACATCCCCGGCCGCAATTCGTGGTTTTTATCTTCTTCAGCGAGATTGGTAAAGTTGATCCGCACCGGAATCCGCTGCACCACCTTCACATAATTTCCCGTAGCGTTCTCCGGCGGAAACAGGCTCAGCCTCGACCCGGTCGCGCCGCCTATCTGAACGATTTTCCCATGGAACTTGCGTCCGCCCAGAGCGTCTACTTTCAGGATGACCGGCTGGTTGGGCTTGATCTCCGCCAACTGCGTCTCCTTGAAGTTCGCCGTCACCCACAGGTCAGTCAGCGGGACGATCGTCATCAGGTCCTGCCCCACGCTCAAGTTCGCTCCCGGCGACACATTCTTCTTGTTCACAATGCCGGCAATCGGAGCGACGATTTTGGTGTAGGTCAAATTCAACTTCGCCTGGTCGACCTTCGCCTGGGCCTGCTGCACCGCCGCCGCCGCCGCCGCTTCCCGCGCCTGCTGCACCTTGATCTGCTCCGGCCCGTTTTGCTTGTTCTGCTGTTCCTGCTCCTTGGACGACGCGACCCTCTGCTGCGCCACCCGCACCATCTCGCGCTGCGCAGACTCATTCTTCTGCGCCTCCACCACTGCCGCCTGCGCGGCCTGCGCCGCCGCAACCGCCGCATCGTACTGCTGCTTGGAGATCACATCTTTCTGCACCAGCGGCGTATAGCGGTCCACGTCCGACTGCGCCTTGACCGCATTCGCCTTGGCCTGGGCAATCCTCGCCGTCGCAGCCTGCTCCTGCTGCTGCGCCTGCAAAACGCCGGCCTGGGTCCCCAGCACATCCGACCCCGCCGTGCTGACGCTGGTCCGCACATTCACCGCTGTAATCGGCACATTCGACCGCGCCTGGTCATACTCCGCCTGCGCGTTGGCGAGGTTCGCCTGTTCCTGCGCCAGCGCTACCTGCAAGTCGCGAGGATCGATCTCCGCGATCAACTGGCCCTTGTCCACAGACTGGTTGTCGTCGACATATACCTTCTGCACCTGCCCCGCCACACGCGAACTCACCTGGTAAAGATCGCCGTCCACCTGCGCATCGTCCGTGTCCTCGGTGAAAGTCGAGTGCCAGTAAAACAGTCCGGCCAGCACGATCAGCACCACCACCACGACCAACGCAATCCCTTTGCGCTTGGACTTTTTCTCCGGCGCGTATTCTTCCTCGGTAATCACATGCCCGCTCGGGTCGACCAGCTTCTTGTCCTCTGGCTTGTCCGTCGGTCCCTGCCCACTACTCGTCTGTTGATCCTGATCCGCCACTCTACTTGCCTCCCAAATCGTTCTTGGCCGGGACGGTCGCGCCCGGGCCGTTCTGTGCCGCAATTCCTCTTACATAATCCTTGTAGTTGGTCGAAGCCACGCCCAGCGCGCGGGCCAGCGCCAGCTTCGCCACATTGTGCTGGTACAGGGCGCTGATGTACTGGTCGTCCGCCTGCTCGCTCGCCGACAGCGCCTGCGACACAGCCAGACTTGTATCCACGCCCGCCTTGAACCTCTGCTGCGCCTCACTCAGCGCTTCATGCGCCAGGTCGGCATTGCTCTTCGCCGCATCGACCAGCTTCGCCGCCGACTGAATGTCTAGAATCGAGTCCCGAACATCCGCATTCACCTGCTGCACTTCATCCGACAGCTTCGCTTCGGCCTGCTCCGCCTGCGCTCCCGCCACCAGCTCATCGCCATGCGTCTTCGCAATCTGCAAAATCGGCGCCGTCACCTGCCCGGTCGCCGTATACGTCCCATGCGAGTGCGCCGGGGTCGTCCCCAGATCGCCGAAATCGCCATTGAAACTCGCAACCGGCAACTGCTCCGCCCACGCCGCTTTCTTCGCCGTTTCCGCAGCCTTCAGAGTCTCCGCCGCAGCCGCCAAATCTTTCCGCTGCTTCAATGCCTGTTGAAACGCCGCCTCCGCATCCGGAGTGTCCAGCGCCGCAAACGGGGCCGTATCCACCAGCCGGAACTGCTGCGCCAGCGGCATTCCAATCACCCGCGCCAGCGCCAGCTTGTCCTTCTCGAACTGGTTGGTCGTCGCAATCAAATTCTGCTGTTCATTCTGGTAATCCACCTGCGCCCTGAGCGTATCCAGCCGCGGACTGGTCCCCGCCTCATGCGCTGCATTGGCCTGGTCCAGCGACACCTTCGACGTATCCAGCTCGGCCTTCACGGAATCGATCCGCGCCGCATCCGCCACACATAGCAGGTAGGCATTCCCGACCGTCAGCACCACCAGGTCGCGCGCATCTTCGGCCGTCAATTTCGCGGCCTCAAAATTGTGCTTCGCCGCAATATAGTTTTCCAGCGCCTGCACATTCACCAGGTTCTGCGTGAGATAAGCCCGAAAATCCACAACCTGAAACGGCCCGATGATCGGGTTCAACCCCGGAAATTTCAACCCAAACGCCGCCAGATTGACCTGCTCCACCTCGATCGAAGCCGCGCCGGTCACCGTGGGCAGCAGCGCCTGCAACTGCTGTAGCCTTTGGCCCTCCGCGCCCTTCCGGTTCGACGTCTGCAACACCAGCCCGAGGTTGTTCTTCAACCCCCGCTGCATCGCATCGTCGAGCGTCAAATCGAGAACGCCGGCGGTCACCTTGTCGCGCACGATACTTCCGCGAAACGACTGATCCCCCGCATTCTGCTGCGGTGTCACATTTGGCCCGGGCTGCGCCAACTGCTGCTGCGTCTTCAACACCGACGAAACTTCCCCAGACCTGCTCGCCGAGCCATTGGACGCGCCACTTCCATTACGTCCCGGCTCCGGCGCCTGTCCCCACACCGGCAGCGTCAGCAGCATCGCCGCTGTCAAAACCCCCGCGCCACCCGCCGCGCGCTTTCCAATTCTGACCATATCTCCTCATGCTACATGCCGCCATCCGGCGCCATCCCGCCAGCCGCACCCGCTTAATCTCACTTCTCCACAATTTGAGATGCGCCAGGCCGAGCCAGATATGCAAAACTTTCCATAGCCCTGTAACCGACAACCAACAACCCAGAACCGACAACCAACAGGAGTTCCCCATGTTTCTCGGCATCGACGTAGGCACCGGAGGCACCCGAGCGGTGCTCATCGACCGCACCGGGCAAGTCCTCGGCCAGCACTCGGCCGAGCACGCGGGTATTGCGTCCGCCCACCCCGGCTGGGCCGAGCAGGATCCGGACGACTGGTGGCGCGCCGCCCAGACCGCCATTCCGGGGGCCCTCGTCAATGCCGCCATGAACGGCCATATGGAGCAGGTCGAAGCCCTGGCGCTGACCGGCCAGATGCACGGCTGCGTGATGCTCGACGCCGACTTCCAGGTCCTTCGCCCGGCGCTCATCTGGTGCGACCAGCGGACGCAGCCGCAATGCGACTGGCTCACTGCTCGCATCGGTGCGGAAAAACTTATCGAGCTGACCGCCAACCCCGCGCTGCCCAACTTCACGCTGACCAAGCTGCTGTGGGTCCGCGACCACCAGCCGGAAATCTTCGCCCGCATCGCCCACGTCCTTTGCCCCAAGGACTACGTCCGGTTCCGCCTCACCGGCACCCTGGCGATGGACATGCAGGAAGCCTCCGGGACCCTGCTGCTCGACGTCGTCCACCGCCGCTGGTCGCACGAAGTCGCCGAAGCCGCCGGCATCCCGCTCGCGTGGCTGCCTCCGCTCTTTGAAGGCCCGGAAATCTGCGCCCGCATCGACGCTTACGGTTCGTCCGTTACGGGCCTTGCCGAAGGGCTCCCGGTAGCCGCCGGGGCAGGCGATCAAGGCGCGGGAGCCGTCGGCATGGGCATCCTGACGCCCGGCTCGGTCTCCGCCACGATCGGCACCTCCGGCGTGGTCTTTGCTGCCACCTCGACACCCACGCTCGACCCCAAGGGCCGCATCCACACTTTCTGCCACGCCGCCCCCGGCGTGTGGCACGTCATGGGAGTCACCAACGGCGCGGGCCTCAGTTTGCGCTACCTCCGCGACACGTTCATGCCGTTGAACTCCTACGACGACCTGGGAACTCTCGCGGCCGATGTGCCGCCGGGCTCCGACGGGCTGCTTTGGGCCCCATATCTTTTTGGCGAGCGCACGCCGCACCTCGACCCCGCCGCCCGCGCGGCCTTCGTCGGCATCACCGCGTCGCACACCCGGGCGCACTTCGTCCGCGCGGTCCTCGAAGGCGTGGCGATGTCGCTGCAAGACACCTTCACGCTATTCGCCGACCTCGGCATTCCTACCAGCAGCATTCGGCTCGGCGGCGGCGGCGCTCGCTCGCCCCTCTGGCGTCAAATCCAGGCCGACGTCTACGGCCGTCCCGTCGAAGTCCTCGAAGCCGAAGAAGGCGGGGCCTTCGGCGCAGCATTGCTGGCCGCCACCGGGATCGGGGTGTTCCCCACCGTCGCCGCGGCCTGCGAAGCCACCATCCGCCCCGCCGCCACCATTGCTCCCCAACATGCCCCGGAAATGGCCGAAGCCTACATCCACTTCCGCAACCTCTACCCCGCCCTCAAGCAGGTCTGACCTCCGCACCACGCCGAAATTTGTCCTCTCGACCGAAGCCGTCGCGGGCACTTCAATCTGGGTTCAGATGCGGCCATGCAGCCATTCCCGATAGGCCTCGCGAACATCGTTGACATGCCAGTCGGACCGGACCTTATCGGGCAATCCCGGGTGAGTGCTTATATCGCTGTCGGTTGGATCTCCCGCATGAAAGGGAGGCTGGGGGCGGTACTGCATCTTGAGTTGGCACTCCATGGCCGCGTCTTCGCCAAAGAGATGTGCGACGGTGAAGAGCGCTGCGTCGATGCCTGAAGAGATTCCTCCACTGCTGATGCGATTGCCGCTCTTGACGTAGCGGGGATATCCGGCTGCAACGGTACAGGGAAAGAGCGCGAGAGTTTCCAGCTGCGTCCAATGCGTGGTGACCAGATGACCATCGAGCAGACCTGCCGCTCCAGCGATGAGCGCCCCGGTGCAGACCGTGCATACAAGTTTGGCGTGTTTGGCCTGCGCGGCGAGGAAGTCGAGGAAGGCATTCTGTCCGAGGGGACCCGCCCGCAGCGGCGCGATCAGGTCGGCTGCGCCTGGAACCAACAGGACATCCAGCTGGGGACAGGAGGCGAACGTAAACTGGGGAAGAATCTGTACGCCTTCGAGCGAGGTGACAGCACCGTTCTCTGCCGCAACTAAATGAAGATCGAGATTGGGCGCATAAGTGAACACCTGGTAAGGCCCAAGGACGTCGAGCGAATCGAACGTTGGATAGAGGGGAATGCCTACCTTGAGTCTTGATGGAGCGCTAAGTACATTCATGCTTACTCCTGCGAGCGGGGCGACATTAAACGGCCCCGCTGTTGTGAGGACAGTGCGGTGAGGGAGCGATCGTCGCCAAACGTCTGGATAGTAGGAATTCGGCGACAACCGCGGTGAGCACCGATGCCGCGGCGGCATAGCTTACCCACGCAGGCGATGCCCAAAGCCGCGTCCCGAGCGTAGCAACCAAACCTGCCAGGAGCAGTCCCGAGGGCCAACGGAATGTCTGTCGCACACATGCCGAGATGAGCAAAACGGCAATTGCCACCACAGCGACACCGATCAGGGCAGGGTTGAGAGCAGCAAACGGCAGACCGAAGAGGCTGCACAGCGCGGCCAGCGCCGGCCAACAGAGGGGGCAACCTAACTTGGGCATACAGGCGAGAAGCAGGGGCAGAGCGCGAGCCAGCTTCGATGCTGTGCGAGGCATTGCGGTCGGCATGCGGTCAAGCGCAGGGGCGGTGGTCATGCGGCAGCCGCCGCGAAAGAGTTGGGGAGAACAGAGCGGCGACGACGCCAGAAAGGCTGCGCCGGCCAGCGGGTCTCCTGGTTGTGGAAAGTGCGATGCAAACGCTGAAAGCCCGCGAAGTGGGAGGCGAGCATGGACTGATAACGGGCGATGGCCACTTTGCCGTGACCGGAGAGCGCGTCGCCGGCCGCGTACGAGGCAAGAATGCCGGAATGCAGGGCCTTGGCAATTCCCTGTCCGGCAAGCGGGTCGCAGCTTGCGGCGGCGTCGCCGGTGGCGAGCCAGTTCTCACCGCCGAGGACTGTAAGCCGCGTAGTCGAGGCGGGAGCGACGTGCTCGGCAATCGGATGGGCGCCGGACAACAGAGGCGCAATGTGCCGAGTTTGGTGCAGCGCGTTTTCCCATGCGCTCGCTGCAGGCAGTCCCGCGGCGCGGCCGAGATCGACGTCGGTGAGCAGGCTGACAATGCGGCGTCTTTGCGGCAGCGGTGCCGTATACCACCAACCAAGGGAGCACGCTTCGATGAGGGTCTGGTGTTGGGCGGCGGGAAGTCCGGCGAAGGTCCGGGCGTAAGCGGTGAGCGCGTCGAAGTGCTGCAGCGATACGCCCTGGGAGCGCGCGAAGGCGGCGCGACGGCCAGTGGCGTCGATGACGAAGCGGGTGCGGCAGACCGTATCGCCGCCGAGGCGGAGTTGCCAGCCGGCGCGCGCGCGCGTCGCGGATTGGAAGGCGGCGTGGAGATGAACGATTGCGCCGTGCGCGGCGGCGCAGGCGGCGAGATGGCGATCGAAGATGTTGCGTTCGAGATGCAGCCCGGCGCCGTGGCCGGAGAAGAGCTGATGATGCTCGACGAGGTCGTCGCTGCCCCATGCGGAGACCAAGCCTTCCACCGGCAACGTGACGGAAACGAGTGGATCAAGCGGTACCTGCAGTTGACGCAGCATGGGCAGTGCATGAGGCGGGAGCACCTCGCCGGCCCGCGGCCGCGTGTAGTCCGAAGACTCGAAGACAGCGACGCTCCATTGCGGGACGCGGCGCCGCAGCGCCAGCGCGCAGGCCGTGCCCGCGGGGCCGCCGCCGAGGACCGCGATGTCGCAGCAGACGTGGCGCACGTCAGCTCACCTTGACCGCATAGAAAGACGCAACGACGCCGGCAGGAGCGGTGCCTCCGCCAGAGGCTGAGTGTGGAATGGTGCGGACCACCGAGCCGACAAAAGCCGTGCGCTGCAGTTGCGCGGTGCTGTTGGGCCAGACCGGGACGAGCCAGCCGATGTAGTCGTAGATCCATTCTTCGCCGCCCACCAGGCCCTTGCCCTGGAAGCGCACCTGCGCGGGCGAGCCATAGCTGCGCGAGCCGTGCAGGTCAAGCGACCAGCCGGAGCCGCCAATGGTGCCGGTGAGCAGCTCGTGCGCGGGGTCGTCGGCGATGACGATGGTGCCTTCGCCGAACTCCAGCTTGTCGAAGTCGACGGAGCCGTCGGGATCGTTCAGCAGGCTGCGGTAGGTCCAGGTCCCTGTCCAAATATTGTTCGGCATGATGTCTCCTTGTTGCTCGGCTGAACGGTTGCGCTATTGAGGATCGTGAGGGTCGGGGGTGCGTTCCACCGAAACATACTTCGGCGGGGGGTTCGGCGATGGCTGGTCGAGTTGGGCGGGCGGGACGTAGGGATTGCGCAGAAGGAAGCCGAGGCGGCACCACTCGGTGACCATCTTGAGATCGCCCGCGGGGGTTTGGGGAAGACCGCGCGCCCAGTTGAAGATCTGGAAGTTGGGGTTGGATTCGGTGCCGGGGATGAACTCGAAGACCTGCATGGGCCGGTGCGCGGGCCACCACAGCGTCTCCCACACTTTGTCTTCGCGACGCATCCACGGGTCGTTGGGATTATCGGGATTGATGGTGTTCCACAATTCGTAGGTGACGTCGATGGGCTGCGTGGAGCACTCGTTGAAGTCTGCCTGCCAGGGCAGAGCCGCCATTTTCGTAAGGTCGCCGGGCTGAAGGCCCACGGCGTAATCGCTGCCCAGGCTGAGCGGCTGATCGATGTAGGCGATGTAATCCTCTTCCGGCACCGGGAAGGCCCCGACACTCTGGTTCTGATTGGCCGCGGTCTGGCGGAAGCTCGAGAAGAGCGGATCGGCCTTGAGGCGATAGGGCTCGGCGAAGATCGCCGGGTTGCGGACGATCCAACTGACTTCAGCGCCGGGGCAAAAGGCACCGCCGGCGAGGTTGGCGAGCACATTGCGATCAAGCTCGGGGCCGGTCTTCGACTGGATGTTGGCATAGGGCTGCCAGACGTCGTAGTCCTTCTTGTCGAGCCAGCCTTCGAGGAACTCGTTATAGAACTTGCCTTCGGCCCACTGGCGCAGCAGGTAGAGCTGGTAGTCGGTAAGGCGCAGGAACTTCGACGGCAGATCGTTGGAGAGCGGGTTGTCGCCACACAACAGCGGCATCAGCGGCAGATGATGCACGCGGCTGGTGGGACGGCTTTCGAGACGGAAGATGTTCTCTTCACCCTCCTTGCGCAGCAGGTCGAAGAGAAAGCTGCGATAGGGCCCGTAAGCGTCGGTGGTGGACTGTGCCAGCGCGCGGGCTAGGGCTTCGGTCAACATGGCCCCGGAGCGGAAGCTGCTGGAAAGCCGCTCGAGATTGTTGGAGAGGGCCTGGCCGGTGGTGGCGGGCTGCTGCGAAGGTGGCGCAGTCACCGGAACAGCGCCGCCGCTGAGCAGGTTTTCACCGGCCGCCGCGCGTGGCGGCTCCAACTCCTTCCCACACGCGGCGATCGCGGCCTGGAGGCGATCGCGTGCCTTCAGGTAGTCCTCATTGGTGTTGCTTTCAGGTTCCTGCGAGGCGGCATAGGCCTGTTTCCAGTGTGCGAGGTAGGGATCGACCTCGGCGGGAGGAACGCCACCGGACGCGACCTGAGCGAAGTTGCGCAGCGCGGCTTCGAGTTCGGCGCGGCTGGAGAGCGTGGGCGCAAGGCTCAGGAGCTTGAGCACGCGATGGACGCGAGGGGAGTTCGTGGCCTTCCGGTCGAGCAGCAGCAGCGCCGAATCGAGCGCTTCCATAAACAACTGGCCGTTGTTGTTGGCCTCGACAGCCTGCTCGCTGGCGCGAGCGTACGCGGCCTGGTTCACCTGGGGCGGCAGCGCGAGTTTGTCGGGGTCGAAGTTGCCGCGGCTGGTCTGGTTATGCGGGTAGTTGGACTGGGCGAGGATGTTGGTGAGATAGGTGAACTCGTCGGCGCGGAAGAGGATGGACCAGATGTCGCGATAGAACCACGGCTTGTAGTCGGGGTTCCACATGAGCGCGGAGGCTTGCCACAGGGCGAGCGCTTCCGGATCGGCGGAATCGATGCGTTGCGGGTCGTTGAAGGTACCGGTCTTGCCGTAGAGGTCGGTGCGCGAGGCGAACTGCGTGATGGCGCTGTTCTGCAGGACATCGTCGAGCGTCACCATATCGAGCACCTGCGGCACGTACGCGGGATAGGCTGCGATGACCCAGGCCGGAGACTCGACATCGATGTAGCGCGGCCTTTCGACCAGCTCGGAAAACATGATCAGACGCGCGGTTACGGGGCCGTCGGAGGTGTCGTCGAACCAGCCGTCGTTGTTGGCGTAGTCGTCAATGCGCGGCTGGCCGAAGCCTTCCAGCCAGGTGCCGGCATGACCATGGCCGCCGAGCACCAGCAGGCGGCCCGTGTCGTCGATGAGCAGTTCGCCCAGCGTGTCGATTTTTTTCGGGTAGAGGTTCTCAGGCGGGAATGTAGCGGCGTAGAGGCCGCCCGCGCCGCGATCGAAGCGTGCATGGCGGACATTCTTCAGATCGACGACCTGCGGTCCGGGGTCGATGATGAGGCATTGGCGTTCGTTGGGGTCGGTGACGGAGGCATTGCGGAGCGGATGGCCATCCTGGTAACCGTGTTCGCCTTCGAGTTGTTGAAACTGATACCAGCAGGCCTTCTTATTGGCGAGGTAGACGCGCCACTGGATGTTGACCAGCGTGCCGGCATTGCCGCCACCTTCGATGCGGTCGCCGACCTTGAGGGGGCGGCCTTGCGGCGATTGGCCGTCGTACACATACACCTGGAAGCGAGCGGCCTGGCGCTTGATGCGCCCCTGCGCGTCCTTGAAGCGAGTGACAACGGCGGTTGCCGTGCCATCGGGTGAGAGCACGGGATTTCCCTGTGCGTCGCACTCGATAGGCAACGCCGCGGGGGTTTCAGGCGAGATGCAGAAGGCATCCCGGCTGTTGCCGAGACGGGCAATACCGATGCCAGGATGAATCTTGTAGACCGGAATAGAGTGCTGGGTACACACGGGCGGGTCCTTTCCGAGATAACCGAATCAATCGAGGAAGTTGAGGGAGACGCCGTCGAGGCGCAACAGCTCGCGGTCTTCTTCGTAGTCCGCGCCGATGACGACCAGGGTGATGCTCAACTGCGTCGCGCCGGCTTCGAACAGCCGCCGCGCGCACTTGGTGACATCGACGCGATGGTTGCGCGGCGTGTTGTGGCTGCGGGGCCGGAGATCGTACTTTCCGCGCACCGGCACAGCGCAGTGCCCGGGACCGCCGATGCACTCTCCGTGGCCGAAGACAGCGAAGTAGCCGGCGTAGTTGTTGTGATCGAGCGGCACGTTCGCATCGGCGTCGGGCAAGTTGAGGAAGACGCGGATGAAGCACGAGCGCGGCAGTTGCGGCACCCGATGCAGACGGACTTCGGCGGTGCGAAACGCCGCGCGGGTGTTGGCCGAAACGTCGATCGGCTTGGACACGAAGCGGGCCACCGGCGATTCCGCTCCGACGGGAAGCAGGCAGGAGCTGCGAACGTACTCATAACCGAAGCGCTTCATCTCCAGCGTGTCGCGGATGGTGTAGCTCCATGGCGTGAGCACGGAGTCCAGCTCCACGGGGTTGGCGTTGGGATTGAGTTCCTGCCACTCATGCCACAGGCGGTCGATGTTGACGTGGATAGGCCAGAAGACGGGATCGTAGGACGCTGTAAGGTTGCTGAGCATATCGCCCGTCGGGGGCTGGCTGTAGAGATCGGACTTCTTGTGGAAGCGGCGGCCGGCGACCTTCACGCCGCGGTTGCGATCGGCCAGCAACGCCGCGGCGTTGGGCGCCGCTCCGCCGGGGTCGGGATTGAAACCGCCGGTCCAGATGTGCAGCGTGTTGTGGGGGTTCTGATCGAGGAAGCCGAAGGCATCGTCGTAGGAACTGCCGCCGCCAAAGTCGCGGAAGGTGCGCAGACTCATGATCTGCGCAATGTCGTCGGCGGTGGGGTAGTGGTAATGGATCTTCTTGTTCATCGTGCTGCCGGAGAATTCCGCTGGGTAGCGCAGCGGATACCATAGAGAATTGGCCGTCAGCAAGGCGTCGATGAAGCGGTTGCGATGAACGCCCTTGGTGTAGCTGGGACCGATGAGCTTGGCGACCTCCGCGAAGAAGCGCGCCTGCGACGCGAAGCGCTTGCCGAGCAGCGGTTGCAGCGGCTCGGTGGGAATGTTGTGGCCGGCTAGATAGACCAGCGAGTCTTCGGTGAGAAAAGCCTGCAGCGCGGGTGGAATAATCTCACCCTTCTCCGGCTGCGAAGGACGGTACTGCGGCATCGTCCAGTCCCAGTACGGCATCGTGACATCGGGGCAGAACTCCTGTATGGCCTGCTCCATTTCGTAGAGGTATACGCGATGCCACGGCAGAAAGCGCTCCCACCCATGCTGGCAGTGGTTCTGGTGGATGAGCGCAATGTTGTTGTAGCTGCGCGCGTCCTCGGGCCAGTCGTTGAGCGCATACATCTGCGCGAAGGCGTAACGCAGTTTTTCTATCTGCGCGGGACCCATGCAATCGATGTTCATGCGCTGGCGCAGCTCGCCGCTCTGATAGCGGTACTCGTTGGCGGAGCCCTGATACTCCGCGAAAGCCTGAACGACATCGTCGCAGGCGGCGGGTTGTACCTCCTGCATGGTGAGGTGACGGCTCCAGTCGCGAGCGGGGACGGGGATGTCGGTGGACGCGGTATCGCTTGCGGGAGCGCCGTCGGCAATCCACTGCTCGATGAGTGCGATGTCTTTTTCCGCGAGCGGCGGCCGTCCCCAGGGCATGCGCGGGAACTGCGAACCGTCAAAAGGGGGAGCGCCGCGCAAGCTCAGCACCAGCGCGGACTGCGCCGTCACCGCGACGCCGGAGCAACAGCTTTTCTTCGCCGCCGGAAGGGAAATCAGTGGGAGGCCGCCGAGCATAGCCGTTAGAAGCTGGTCGCGCGAGTACGTCCACAGGGGAAGGCCGGCATAGGCAGAGGCATCGCCGGCAGCCGAGGCTTCAAGCAATTGCTGTATCGCAACAAGGCGCGAGGTGGTTTCTTCCGTTGTCATAGGGGCCGCTTTCTGCGGGAACGCGAGAGGTCATGCGGCGCTATGCCGATAGCGAGCGCCGCTTCGTTCGGAACATTGGAACTCGGGGGCCGGGAGACGAACGTGCTTCGCCGGGATGCGACAAACGATAAACCTAAGGCTGCAATGGCATCGCGAAAGCTCACTCCGCACACGCGGAGAGCGGGCGTTGCCGAGACAGTTCGCAGACGCGGTATCCACATAGAAGGTCTCTCGATTGAACCTTGAACTCAGAAGTGGACTACGGTTGACAGCAGCTTTGGGCCTAGGCAGCAACGTTCTCATAGAGGCTGCCTTTCGTCAAGAAAAAGTTTCGCAAAAAAGTTTCGCGGGGATGCGCTCTCGTCTAATAACTCAACCGCAGAGCGAACTGGGCGACGCGCTCCTCCGCGGTCGTTGCGGCAATGGTCCCGAAAGCAGTGTTTCCGACGACGCCGTTGGGCTGAGCGAAGGCGGGGGTATTGAGAACATTGAAAAGCTCGGCGCGAAACTCGAGGTCCGTTCCTTCGCTCAAACGCGTACGCTTCATCAGCGAGAGGTCCAGATCGCGGAAGGCAGGGCCGCGAACCGGGTTGCGAGACGCATTGCCCAGCGTGAACTGCGGTGCGACCGCAAGGGCGGAACTGCCCTGGTAGCTGGCCGCAACAGCCGGGTTCGCGTTATTGAACCAGTGACCGACCGTGCGCCGGTCCATCGGAATCGCGGGATTCCGCAGGTAGTTGGGACGCGCCGTCACGAAACCCGCGAAGCTGTTGAAATTTGTCGCTTGCGTTACTGTTACCGGCATCCCGGACTGCGCGCTGTAGATGCCGTTCACGGACCATCCACCCAGGATGCGGCCGGATATCGGCCCGGAAGCGAAACGATGATTGCGGCCGGAAGGCAGGGCGTAGACCACGCTGACCCCCTCCACATTCGGCATATCGCCGCTGGAGCTATCACGCTCGAGATTCGGCCGGTAGACGTCGGCGGCGACCAGGCTGGATGAATTCGGCGAGGACAATACCGTGGACGAGAAGACGCTGGATGCATCGTCGATCAGCTTCGAATGCGTGTAGGCAACGGTCAATGCGAGGCCGTGGGAGAGACGCTGCTCCACCTTGGCCTCGATGGCGTTATAGTTCGTCGTGCCCGAGTTGTTGCGATAGGTGGCGATGTTCTGAAAGCGCGGATACGGTTTGAGCAATTGCGCCGCAGCCACCGTCTTTCCGCCGATCGAACTCGAGGATGGGACCTGGCCGTAGTACGGGTTGGGGACCTGCCCGGTCAGCGATCCGGGATTGGCAAGGCCGGCCGCAAGCTGACCGGCGGTGAGCTGATTCAAGTTGTAGTCGGGGATGCCGACATGCACAATGTGCGAACCGACATAGGCTACTTCCCCGGAAAGCGAGTCGCCGAGAGTGTGCTGCAGGGCAATATTCCACTGTTCCACATACCCGGGGCCGGAAGTGCGGTTGGCGGTGTAAACGCTCTGGCCAAGGCCGGCGTTCGGCGTCATTGCCAGCGGGGTCACCGTGGGCCCGCCGGCCAATGTAAACGCCGCGTTCACGGAGTCCTGCGTTTTCTGCTGCACGTTCTGAATGAACGGAAACTGCGGCGTCGTAAACGGTGTCGTGATGCCGGACTGGTCGATGAAAACGATGTCGAGACCGGAGCGAACGACCGTGTGCGGCGCGAGCGCATAAGCGAAACCAACCCGCGGCGCGAAGTTGAGGTAGTGGGTCTCGCGGGCGGAACGAGGATAACCGTTCACGCCCAGATAATCGAGCTGCTGGGTCGCAAGGTTGAACACCGCGCCCTGATTGCTCTTCTCGGTCGAGGGGTTGTGGATGTCCCAGCGCAGGCCGATGTTGGCTGTCAGCCTCGACGTCGCTCGCCAGTCGTCCTGCACGAAGAACGCCTCAATGTGGTCGCGCGGCCGAATGGTCGAGGTTTGCAAGTCAATCGAGAACGTGTCCACCTGGCCGAGGAGAAAGCTGGCGAATGCGTTGCCCCCCGCGGCCACGCCGGTCGCTTGCGTATCGGTGCCGGTAGTAGTGAACGCAAAGGACCCCGTCGAACTCGGCGGCGCAACCGCGTTCAACTGGTACCAGCGAACGTCGGCACCAGCCTTGACGGTGTGCGCTCCGCGGTTCAACAGGACGGTGTCTACCAACTGATAGACGCTCGTCCGATAGTTGGAGAACGCGCCCGCGGGCGCGCCGATCTGGCCGAACCCGTTCGAGAAGGTAAGCGTCGGCAATGCGTTGTTGAACGCCGCATTGCTCGGAATCCCTGGGATGCCGAGAGCGCTCGAAGCGGTCCCGGCCACCGTGGCTCCGGCCAGGTAGTTCGCGCGGCGCGTATAGCCAAGGCGGGCATCGTTCAACAGATGTGCCGTGAAGGTATGCATCTCATTGACGACCGTCTGCTGCCCCAGCACGTTCGAGTGCCCGGTGACATTGCCCGTTCCGAGAACCGATCCCGAGATCGCACCGCTTCCATCCGGGAACGGCGTCACTGGCTGCTCCACTTCGTTGTAGTAGGTATAGCGCAGGAATACGTGATCGTGGTCGCTCTGCGCGAAGTCGAGACGAAAGTCGAACTGGTTCTGATGATCGATGTCGTTCGCTGTACGGCTGTAATTGTTGGTGGCAGCCGCCGACGTAGGAAGCGGAATGCGGGCCAGCAGCGTCTGGGCGACCGGATCGAAGGGTACACCGATCGTGTTGTTGGGAAACTGCTGCCGCGCGTAGACGCTGCCGTTGTAGACCGTGGTTGCGGGATTGTAAATCGCCGTCGAACCAAAGTTGCCCGCTCGCTGTGCGAGGGTGGGCACGGTTGAAATGCGCGTTACGCCGATCGCCTGCTTGACCCCCTGATAGTCCCCGAAGAAAAACAGGCGGTCGTGCAGAACGGGTCCGGAGATAGCGCCGCCATAAAGGTTCCGTCGATAGTCCGGCTTGCGGCCGAGGGGCGCGAAGTAGTTGCGCGCGTTCAAATCCTCGTTGCGAAGGTACTCGAAGAGGCTGCCGTGGAAGGTGTTGGAACCGTAGCGCGTGCTGACGTTCACCACGCCTCCGTTGAAGCGGCCGAACTCCGCCGATACGTTGTCCGCTTCCACGGCAAACTCCGCGATGTCGTCGAGGATCGGAAAGAACGCGACCTGTCCGGGTTCAGGCTGCAACGCGGAGATGCCATCGTAGAGATACTCGTTGGTGCGAGGACGGCCCCCGTTGATCCGCGGGAGCAGCGTTCCAGGAGGCAGTTCCACTCCGGGAGCCAGTTGCGCGAGGTTGATGAAATTCCGGGAGTTGAGAGGGATCGCTGCGATCTGGGCAGCGGGAACCGCCATCTGTATGTCCGAGGTTTGCGATTGCAGCAGCGGCAATGCGGACGTCACCTCGACATGCTCGCTCATTCCTCCGGGCACCAGTTTGACCGGCACATCGACCGTGCCACCGATCGTCAGGACGATGCCGCGCTCGATATCGGCGCGAAAGCCGGGAGCCTGGGCCTCCAGGTCGTAGCGCCCGGGCAAGAGTTCCGCGAAGCCAAAATAGCCCTGTCCGTCAGCGGTGGTGCTGAAAGCCGCTCGCGTCTCTGCTTGCATAAGATGAAGCTGGGCCCGCGCGATAGGCAATCCGGAAGCATCTCGAACACGTCCGTGGACTTCACTCGCTACCTGGGCCAGCAGCGCGGACGACCACAGCAAGAATAGGCAAAGCGAGGCAAGTGCTCTACACATGAAGCCTCCAATCGATGAATTGCGATTTGTGACGATATTATGCGATTTTATGGCCCCTTTGGCCGTTTTCCTCGGACCTCGTTGCTTGAGTTGCATCATGCGGAATTTTGTATGACGGCGCCTCCACGGCACGCCGACGCGGATTGCGAGTCACTGCCGGATGACCGTGCCTACCGGCTCTCCGGCAAGCGCGCGGGTTAAATTGCCTGGCGTCAAACCATTCACAATACGAATTTGTTTCATCAGCTTGGCTTTCATCAGAAGGTCCAGCACAGACGGCTCCACTGGGAGTGTAGACAGATTTCTATCGATCAGTTCCTGCGCGCGAATATCTGGAATGAACTCGGCTTCCGGGTCCGATTGGGGATCGTTCGTGTAAAGGCCGTCAACGTCTTTGACGAAGATGACGCTGCGCGCCCCGAATACTTCGCCGATCAGATACGATCCCGCGTCGCTACCGTGCGGCGGCAGCTTCCCGACAGCGGGCGGGTGCTCCCACAACGCATACGGGGGAATCCCATTGAAAACAGCGCCACGCGCCGCTGCCAGCATGGCTGGAAGCAGTTGAACGACAAACGGAGCTTCAAGATACACGAACCCATATTGGGCCAGCAGGCAGGACACCATATAGGCATTTTGAGCAGCGTCTTTCGCGCTCAACGTCGCCAGTGCGCCGGTGGGCAGGCCCAGATCGAGTCCGATGGAAAAGATGTGTCGAGAGCGCACACCCGCTCCGACCCCGATGATCATTCGATGTTGAGACTGATTTGCGACAATCTCTTCGAGGAGGGGCATCAATGCGGACCGGCCACGGTCCATGATGGAACGTCCGCCAATCTGAATCACATTCACATCGGGAAGAATGGAAAACACGTGGCCGTCGGTGCGGTCGATGACGTGCTTGTCCACGAGGGATTCGCGCATCAGTTTCGATTCCACATGGTGGGCGCCGGATGTAGGAAGGTTCATCTCGCATGTCCCTTCTTGTAAATGATGGTCCCGACAGGTTCGCCGTTCAGCGCGGCCGTTAGCTGGCCGGGTACCAGACCGTTTACGAACTGAATCTCGTGGACGTTGCGCGACCGCGCGAGGAAGTCAAGAACGGCGCGCTCCACAATCAGATCGTCAAGATCGAGGGCCAGCAACTCGTCGACGGAAATTCGGGGAATAAATTTGGCGGAGGGATCTTTCTTCGGGTCGGCGGTATAAAGACCGTCCTCATCCTTCACATAGATCATCTTTCGCGCCCCGAAGACTTCAGCCGTCAGGAAGCATCCGGTATCGGTCCGTTGCGGAGGAATACGGCCTGAAGCGGGGTTCTGCTCCCACAGCTTGTACGGTGGCATTCCCTGGCAGACTACGGCGTTCCGCTCCATCAGATAGTGCGGCAGCGTGCCGAAGCCTTCCGGCTCGACGAAGGGAATTCCATACTGGGCGAGCAGGTAATGCAGCATCTGCGCGTTTTGCCAGGCGACGGCGGTCGCGAGAACGGTGAGCACTCCGGTTGGCAAGCCGAGGTCGATCGCGAGGCTGTAAATATGACGGGCGCGCGTTCCGGCCCCGGTCCCAAGAATCATCTTGTGTTTGTCCAGATTGGCCACAATCTCGCTAACCAGCGGATACACGGCTGCACGGCCGCGATCCATGATGCTTTGGCCGCCAATCTTGACGACATTCACCCACGGCAAGATGGCGAAGTCGAGCGAGTTTTCCGACGACTTTTCCAATTGCGCATCGGAAAGCGAATGGAATAGTTGTTCGCCGGGCCGGGGCCGGGGAAGGTTATCGTTTCGCGTTTGGTCTGTCGTCATGCACCCATCCGATCGTCGTTATTTGTTCCACTCAAAACGTGTAGATATTTATTTCAAAGCTGCGTGTTTCTTCGACTTCCGTATCGAGAGAGCCAAACGCGACCTTGGCCCACCGGCGCAGCTTGTCGAGGGCCCGCTGCTGCACGTCCGCGGGAAGAGCGGCAAATTTGGCGCCGGTACGATGCCGCTGCAGGAACGCCTCTGGCGTGGCGGCAGCGTTCCACGAAGCAGCCTCCAAATGGACGTGATGTGCCGCCGCGGCATCCAGCCAATCCATCGCCCGCCGCCTTGATTGTTCCGGGCGGAACGAATCGACTTTCAGGTCTTCGAGGATGCCTTTCAGGCGGCGTTTGAGTTGCGCATCGATTCCCGATTCCGGATTGACGGTGTGGCCGACGACC